>BNJU01000265.1_pt1 | contig 66083 bp, 76 predicted proteins | sample 8539281 | NCBI WGS metagenome assembly BNJU01 (sample SAMD00202456, study PRJDB9452) | human saliva metagenome | isolation source: human saliva | place: Japan
CTTTCAATGCCTACAAATATCCTTTCCCTTTTTGCATAATGATGGTCTTTAAGTGTCGAAAATATTACTATCCAATATGCAAATATACAAAAAAATAATAGAATAGCAAACACTATTATTGATACAGAATTAAATATTACAACATTTAGATAGGATATAATAGTAAGAAAGTAAGAGACGCCCTCTTGCGATCAAAGAGACGCCTTCTTGTCACGAAGAAAAGCCTCTTCTCACATCAGAAACGCCCTTTTTCAAATAGATAAAAAGCGGAAAGGACTTATCGTCCATCCGCTTTTATCGTTCGATAACTTTAAACTCTGAGAAGTCAGTCTTACGCAATAAGTCTTCGTAAGAGAGCTTGGGATGCTTCTTCATATAGACTTCCACCGCATCTTCATACCGACTATGATAGATGCGTTTCGTCATAATTTGATTCACAATCCATTGAATCTTTCCTATCTGTAAGTCGCGCTCTATCTGTGGACGTGACTCAAAGTTCTCTAACGGATAGACGCTCATCAAATAGAAAGTTAAGCAATCCGGAAGGATGTATTCACGCGACATTTGCTTGCGTTGAGTGGGTGAATAGAACCTTGCATACAATGGGTAATTAGCTCCAAGATACTTATCTAAAGAGACACCAATCGTCCCGTTACCAACAACAATACTCTGATCTAAAGCGGAGATCTGCGCATATACCTTTGGAATCTCTATGTCTGGAAGAACTTGCTTCAGCCTACTAAAAGAGGTGCTAAGCTGTTTATCAATGTCATCCGTATTAGCGTATTCAGATTCAACTGCCGCTATCAACGTTTGAAGAGTTGTGTCTTGATAGAACTTCAAGAACTTACTATTAATGTCAGGATCGGTTGTCTCCCCTATTTTAACTACATCCTCTATCAGCGTACGGGTCTCAATTGGATACTCTGTATTCATCTGCTGGAGTGCAGAGAAGTCGCCCGTTGTGAGGTAACGATACTCTAACCGGTCATAGCGATCCAACTCTAATAACTGAGACTTATCGTTCTCGTCATCAGAAGAAAAGCTAAACTGGCAACCAACACAGGTTACCAGAACCAGAAATAATATGTAGTATAGTTGCTTCACAAGCTTTTTTACAATAATTATAGGTGTCTTTGCAAATTTACTAAAAAGTATTTTTTTATGCAAGCGTTTTGCTAAAAAAGTGTAAAACACCACTTCTTTTGCAAGTTCTAATTGTCTGATAGCCTATCAAAAGTGCCGATGACCATGTACATAATACTGCCATAAAGATAGAGTACATGCTACGCCCGTCAAAGGGTACAATTAGGTAATGATTTCTGAGCAACTATCTCAGCATATTAGGGTTTAAAATCAGGACGTTTAAACTCATTACGCCACCTTTTGAAAGCTCGTCGTGCAGAGAGGATAGCTTTGAAGTCGCCCCAATTATGATTCAAGATAAGCGTTTGGAAAGCTGCAAGATAGTCTAAAAAGAATCGCATACGCATTACATGATGCAGCTCATTATCAGGTAGATTCTTCCACAACATGGTAAGGTTATTACGGAAATTAAGGAACGTCTTGCGTGGATTCGACTTCGGTAATGTACCGCCACCAACGTGATATACGATGCTTTCTGGGAAAGCAATAGATGTGTTTACCCATACGATGTAGCCGCCAGCAAAGGTCGATCTCTTCGTTATGAGCAAAGAACCTGCCATCTAAACCACCTGCTTCCCAATAGTCTTTAGCACGTATCATCATGCAAGCACCAGTCGCCCAAAGAATCTCCTCGGCATTGTCATATTGTCCATTGTCGTCTTCTATACTGTCAAAGATACGTCCACGACAGAACGGATAACCATAGCGATCAATGAAGCCACCCGATGCATCGGCATATTCAAAAGCGTCACGATTTGCCATAGAAAGTAGTTTGGGTTGGCAAGCAGCTATATCCTCATGGGCATCCATCTCCTCTATTAAAGGTGTTAACCAATGATGCGTCACTTCAACATCACTATTTAGTAATACGTAATATTCACTATCAACTTGTCTTAGAGCTTGATTATACCCTTCTGCGAAACCATAGTTTTGATCTAACTGGATAACCCGAAGATGGGGATAATACTCGGATAACCATGCCACGGAATCATCAGTAGAGGCATTATCTGCAATGATTACATCTGCTTCTCTACATGAATATTCGACTACGGAAGTCAAATATTGCTCCATCATCTTCCGTCCGTTCCAATTCAATATGACGATTGCTACTTTCATAGAAGTTCTGCTTTTAAAGAGCTTTGATCGTAATTGAAGCCTCCTAAACGTACTCGGATAATCTGGTTATCGTATTCCTCCTTAGCTTGACTAGGGGACAGTTCTACACGGATATAATTGTCTGTAAAGCCATGCATAGCCTTTCCGCGAGCTGCTTTCTCAAAGAGTACGTCTGCTTCTTGACCTATGTGTGCCGCATAGAAAGCATGTGTTTTCTCATCTGATAACTTCAATAACTTATGCGCACGATGCTTTTTTTCGCGATTATCTACCACGTATGGAATGGAAAGGGCTGATGTTCCAGGACGCTCAGAATAAGGGAATACATGTAGTTGTGTTACTGGGAGAGATGCTAAGAAGTTATAACAATCCTCGAAATACTCAGGTCGCTCTCCACGCGAACCAACCATCACATCTACCCCAATAAAGGCATCTGGCATCTTTTCCTTGATAAGGTTTATCTTGTGAGCAAACAGCTTTCGTATCATAGCGACGGTGCATTAACTTTAGTACTTCATCTGATCCGCTTTGGAGCGGGATATGGAAGTGTGGCATGAAAGCACGCGATTGTGCAATACTCAATGAGGTCATCATCAATCAAGTCGGACTCTAACGAACTAATACGGAAGCGTTCTATACCTTCCACCTTATCAAGTGCCTTCACGAGATCTAAGAATCTTTCTCCTGTCGTCTCACCAAAATCTCCAATGTTAACACCCGTCAAGACTATTTCTTTTCCTCCCTCTTTTGCTGCTTCCTCAGCCTGCTGAACAAGTGATGCAATAGAAGGGTTACGTGAGAAGCCACGTGCATAAGGAATCGTACAATAGGTACAGAAAGTAGTTACAACCATCCTGCACTTTCAAGAAATAACGTGTCCGGTTTCCACGAGAACAACTGGCTTGGAAACTCTTTATATCCTTTGTCTTAACTGAATGATATTGCCCTTTAACCTCTTCAGTTGACTTTATCTGCTGATAGAGTCGACATCTGTTTTGTTCCATGCATCACTAAGATATTGAATCAAATCGGCCTTTTCATTACTACCTAGAACTAGATCGACACCCTCGATCTTAGCAATAGTTTCACTCTCTAACTGGGCATAACAACCTGTAACAATGACAAAGGCTCCAGGATTCTGGCGTACCATTCGATGAATAATCTGACGACATTTGTGGTCTGCAACTTCGGTAACCGAGCATGTATTAATCAAACAGATGTCTGCAGACTCACTCTTTCTTAGCTTCTCTTACTCCCATATTATATAAGGTACGCGCGAAAGTACTCGTCTCAGAGAAGTTGAGTTTGCAACCCAATGTATAGTATTTGGCTGTCTTGCCTTGGAATGCTGCTGTATCTATCATATAGCTTGCAAAGTTACACTAAATCGCACATAAAACCAAAGGTTACCTCCCTTTGTTCCTATTAAGAAGATGTTTAACCTCAGAACTAAGCTATTAAAACAACTAAGAAAAAGCCCTAAATCTTACATTGTGCAGGCACACATCAAAACCTTTAACATTTAATTTAACGTTTATATCCCAACTGATTATCAACAGACTTAGAAAATAGTTACAAATAAGATTAAAAAGTCTTTAAAAAAATTATTGCCATATCAAAAAAATACTTACCTTTGCATCGTTTTAAGAAACAAATGATTGTTTTACAGATTTAAAAAGCAAAGAAAATGAAGAAATTAGTTTTTAATGTTCGTAGCTATTGCAGCTATCTCTTTCGCATCTTGTCACGGTAACTCTAAGCCAGCAGCTAACGTTGATACAGCTGCTCAAGATTCAGCTGTTGATTCATTGAACCAAGATAGCACACATGCTGATTCTGCAAAGGCTGATTCTGCAAAGGCTGATTCTACTGTTAAGAAGTAATCAGAAAGCGAACTGAAAAAGAGAGAAATTGACCGTAGAGCTAAAAGCTCTACGGTTTTTAACTACCCTTACTTAAGACAAATTACCATAAAGATACTATATTTTCTGTTTTTAAGTTTCCTGTCATTCCTATCATTCATTAAATATTCACAACTATCTAATAACTAGCCAATTGCTAGAAATGTTAAATGTGACAGCAAACGAAATAAAAACTAAATTAGGGGTTTATTACTTATTTCTAGGATTAGTTACACAGAATTAGAATTGTATTTTCAATCCATCATAAGCAAAGAAGAAGCCATCAGGAAGACGCTGTTGTGCATTAGTATATAAACCTATTTGGTGAGTCAAGTGAGTTAGATAAGTTTTTCTTAGCTCCAATCTTCTTACTAAATTCAATAGCTTCTGATATCAATTGATGGGAATGATGCTCACGTTCCCATCGTAAACCATTGACAACTAAGGTCTCAACACCTTCTAAATAGGGAAGTTCTGACTCTTCAATTGTTTTCATATCAGTGATATATGCCAACTTACCTATTCGATAGGCAAAGATAGGTAACTTTCCATGCATAACATTAATCGGTACTACATCAAAGTCACCTATCCGAAAATGAGAATGAGGCTGTATAGCATGAAGCTCCAACTTTGGCACACCTGGATAGAGATGTTCCGTAAAGCAATAAGGGAAATTATGCCGTAGACCAGCACACGTGTCTTCATTGGCATAAACGTCAATATCTCCTAACTGACAATAAGGGCGGACATCATCAATACCACCGACATGGTCATAATGAATATGCGTTATTAGTAAGCCATCGATCTTACGGAAAAGGTTGTGGTAGCATTTGTTGACGGAAATCAGGACCACTATCAATGATAATGCGAGTATTCTCTAGTCTCTAACAAAGCAGAAGTACGTAAGCGTTTATCTCGTGGATCAGTACTTCTACAAACCTCACAATTACAACCAAGAACAGGTACTCCATTTGAAGTACCTGTACCTAAGAAATGTTAAATATCTTATAGGGTTCTGACATCTTCATCTCACATTTACTTCGGGATGAATCTCAATACCAAACTTCTCTTTCACATCATGCTGGATAGTCTCACAAAGGCGTACAACATCAGAGCCAGTAGCACCACCAAGATTTACCAATACTAAATGCTTGCTTTCTCATAAACGCCAGCATTGACCCTAGAGCTTTCACCCTCTCCAACCACATTGATCAATCATCCATCCTGCAGGAATCTTCTCATGGTCATCATCAATAGTATAATGTGGCATTCCCTCATATTGTGCAGCCAATTCTAAATACTTATCCTTTGAGACAATCGGGTTCATAAAAGAAACTACCAGCATTACCTATTCGTTTAGGATCTGGGAGCTTTGCATTACGGATATCAGTAATTACTTGTCTGAGTTCTGCAGCTGTTGGGTTATCTATTCCACGCTCAGCTAACGCAGCCCGTATATTGCCATAATCAAGTCTTGGCTCATAAGTCTTAGAAAGTTTATAAGTAACTGATGTAATCAGGAACTTATCTCGCCATTCATGCTTAAACTTACTCTGACGATAGCTATATTCGCAATCAGCATTAGAGAAATGACATACCTTTCCCGTCGCTATCTCTACAGCCTCGACTTCTTCTATCAAATCTTTTGCTTCTGCGCCATACGCTCCAATATTCTGAACAGCACTTGCACCGCATTCTCCTGGAATAATAGAAAGATTCTCTGCGCCATAAAGATTATGACGAACACAATAGTCGACAAAGTCATCCCATACATATCCAGAGCCACAACGCACACGTCCATCCCCCAATTCTTCTATAAACGAGATACCTGAATGAAGTACTGTTCCTGCATAATCGCCCGTTAATAGAAGATTACTACCACCACCAAGTATTAATAGAGGATAATCATCATCCTCCAAAGAACGCACAACATCTTGTGCCTCCTCTACAGAGTTATATTCTACGAAGCGTCGACATTTAGCATCAATGCCGAAAGTGTTATGCTTAAGTAGACTATAGTTAAACTCTATTTTCATTTTAACTTATATCGTTTTTGCGTTTTCCTTTATTTCTGTTTATAACAAGGATTTATTCTTCTTGATATCTGATGACCCTTGCTGGACTGCCGACAGCAACAGCATTAGCAGGAATGTCCTTTGTTACAACTGCTCCTGCGCCTATTACAGCATTACGACCTATCGTTACACCACCGGGCAGGATAATTGCTCCTCCACCAATCCACACGCCGTCTTCTATCTTGACAGGTTGGGCATAGATATTCCATCCTCCACCAGGAATCATTCGTTCTTTGGCAGTGACGGGATGCGCTGCTGTATAGATTTTCACGTCTGAAGCGATTAGAACATGATTGCCTATGTCAATACGGTTATTGTCTACAAACGTACAGTTCATATTGATAACAACCCAGTTACCCATGTGGATATTGACACCATACTCACAATGAAAATCCACATCAATATGAATCGGCTCACCGACAGAGCCAAACAACTGCTCAAAAATTCTGCGTTTGCTTTCGTGGTCAGCATAGTCGCAATCGTTCAACTTGCGCAATAAGCGTTTTGTACGTAATATTATCTGCTGCAATTCTGGGTCAACAGCATTAAAGAACTCACCATCCAAGGCTTTCTGACGTTCACTTTTCATAAGCAAAAGGGTTTAAATAGTTGGGTATATGCTTCCACTACCAATGATAGGTAGAGGGCTCTCCTGTTAGTAAGCGACTATCTTCTCCAGCCGCCACTTCTGACCATGACGTTTGAAAATGAGCTGTGTTTCTACTCCATTAGAGAGACCACGGAAAGTAAGAGATCTTGCGATTCGTTTCCGTATACTTCTGACCATAGAGGATATTGTAAATCATCTCATTAGGAATCTCTGGTAAGAAGGTAGACCACTCCTCTGCTGGTATCGTACGATTTACCGTTGTTGTCTCTTCGCCATCAGGATCTGGACCAGAATAAGCTAATGGATTCTTTATAGCACCTGCGCCTCGTGTAGCGAAGAAGTTAGACAGGAACTTAAAGAAAGAGGCATTATAGCTATCCTTGAACGATATGTTACGAATCTCATTCAATCTCCATTTACCTTCTTGATGATCAAACCAATATTGCTCGATAGTACCCTTCTTCAGGTGAATCTTCTCAACGATAACACTATCCAAATCAGTTGACTTCGGATACTTCATCTGCTCTTCGTTATCAAATACCAATGTATAATAACCTTGAGGACGGAAGAAGTGATCTGTCTTCCATTGACCTTTCTGCAATTCAACCTTCTTATTTCCAGTTAGAACTGGCAATGGGAAGTTAATACGACTACGTTGCAACTTCTTATTTGCAATGAAGTTGAAGAAGAAATCATCAAATAGTTGGTCAGCTGCTTTAGGCATTGGCGTTGAAGCTATCACCTCTGTCGCTGAATCAACATCGTCGACCGTATCACTATCTACCTCCGTAGATTCAGTGTTTGTACTATCAGCCGATTCTACCTTTTTGTTAGAACAACCTGTGCCTACAGTAAGCATTGCCACGCAGACAACTACAGCAAGTAAAAATACCTTTCTCATATTCTCTTTATTCGTCTCAAATTTCTTGCAAAAGTACGATATTTATTTCTAATAAGGTAGGAAAAAGCCTAAAATTTATATTATGGTAATTTCTCCGTTCCGATTATAAATCGTACCTTTGCAGGAAAATAATCAAGCAGTATGTTATTAGACAAGATACAAGAACTTCTTAATGAAGTGAGCACACTCACGGCCAAAAGCGCAGATGATGTAGAGCAACTACGCTTGAAATATCTAAGTAAGAAAGGTGAAATCAATGCGTTGATGGGCGAGTTTCGCAATGTAGCAGCTGACCAGAAGAAGGCAGTTGGCATGAAAATCAACGAACTCAAGCAACTCACACAGAACAAGATTAATGATCTCAAAAGAGCAACTTGAGACAAGTGAGGCACAGAGTGACGATATTGATTTGACACGTACCGCCTACCCTATTAGCCTTGGTACACGTCATCCACTGACGCTGGTAAAGAATGAAATCATTGACATCTTTGCTCGAATGGGCTTCACACTCTATCAAGGACCAGAGATAGATGACGATCAGCACGTGTTTACAATGTTGAACTTTGCTGCTGATCATCCTGCACGTGATATGCAAGATACCTTCTTCATTGAGCGTAGCAGTACGATGGACGTTACGAAGAACGTTCTTCTCCGTAGCCATACATCCAATGACGAGGCACATTACATGTCTACTCACGAGCCTCCAATCCGTGTTCTTTGCCCAGGTCGTGTCTATCGTAATGAAGCCATATCAGCCCGTGCACACTGTTTCTTCCATCAGGTAGAGGGCTTATATGTTGATAAGAATGTCAGCTTCACCGACCTAAAGCAGGTTCTTCTTACCTTTGCACGTGAGATGTTTGGTGCAGATACGAAGATTCGTCTTCGCCCAAGCTACTTCCCATTCACTGAGCCAAGTGCAGAGATGGATATCAGCTGTAACATCTGTGGCGGTGAAGGTTGTGGTTTCTGCAAGCACACTGGGATGGGTTGAAATCCTCGGTTGCGGTATGGTTGACCCACACGACCTTGAGGCTTGCGGTATTGATTCAAGTGTATATACAGGTTATGCCTTCGGTATGGGCGTTGAGCGTATAGCCAACCTGAAATATCGTGTCAGCGATCTCCGCCTCTTCTCTGAGAACGATACCCGCTTCTTGAGAGAGTTCGAAGGTGCATAAGCTGCAACCTATTAGAATACGGTAAAACGGATATAAGAGGATGTGTCAGCACATCCTCTTTTTATTTCAGCCTATTTGGCATCATGTTCTCCTAAGACATATAGCTTATTTCTCCCTTTCCCGATGTTCTTAATCTTTCCCTCTTCCTCCAATCGTGCCGCAATACGATAAGCATTTGCCTGCGAAAGATTAAGGCTAAGACGCAAATCGTCGACAGAGAAGAAAGGTTTGTCAGTTCCCCAACCTTGCGATAGCTTTTATCAATCTCCTTATAGGTTGGGATGAAGGAAACGCCATCCCGATAAGTAACATTCTCAAATTCGGCATGAAGAAACGTCTCCATCATTTCTGTATCAGGGCGAAACTTAACAGTCCGAACCTCTGGCTTCCGCAAACGGAAAATGTCCAGAACGCGGATCTTGATGCAGCTCCCCCTTCACAGCAAGACTGAAGTAACCTAATCCCGGCAAATGAACGACATTCCCCGACATCAGTTGAGAGGAAATTTCATCCCTCAATGCAGCAATTGCGGCAATGACATCGGCATGCGTAAGTGACGTTGCCCTTGAATACTCCGACCTATGCGGTCAATTCCTACAACTTGATTCTCAATGGTAACTGCCCTATATTCTGAATGAGTGAGAAGTGCCCATGATACTTTAATAGCTTGTACTTTACACTCATATATGGTTTCCGTTTTAAAGTTTATACGGTTCTTGTTATATTTTCTCTGCGTATTTCGTATTCACGGAACACGTATCTTTTCATATTATCTAAGCGTGATAAAGTATTATCACATAGATAATCATTATCACGCTTAGATAATACAATTTGATGCGTACAAAAGATAATACAAAAGTCCGTATAAAAGCAAAAAGAAAAAGCAGGGAAAATGAAATGCAACACATATACATTTCGTTTTCCCTGCCTATATTCTAAGATGGGCTATGTGTGTGTGTCGTTTTTATAAGGTATAAGTTTCAACGAGCGACGGTCAGTACCTTACAATATTTCCTTGGCTATCCAAGCGCATGCCTCCGCATCAGCGAGGGCGTGATGATGATTGGTTAAATCGTAACCACATGCAGCTGCAACGGTCTGTAGTTGGTGATTCGGGAGATGAGGAGAATACGTCGTGCCGCTTTCAACGTATCGAAGAACTCATAGTCAAGGTAATCCATTTGATAAGTCATAAGGCATGCTCGCAGGCATCCTTTGTCGAATGGGGCGTTATGTGCCACCAATGGCAAGCCTTCAATCAATGGCTCTATCTGCTTCCATACCTCACTAAACACTGGTGCTTTATCCGTATCTTCACGCGTAAGACCATGAACCTGCGTACAACGCCAGTGGTAATAATTCGGTTCGGGCTGTATGAGAGAATAGAAACTATCCACTATCTCACCTCCTCTTACAATCACAACCCCCACCGAGCATACACTACACCGTTCAAAGTTAGCTGTTTCGAAATCAATTGCTGCAAAGTCTTGCATAGTTTAATCCTTAAATCTGCTTGCAAAGATACCACTTTACTTTTATTCCTTAAGCTGATCGTAAGTTATTTCCGATCTTTTTCTTACTTTTGCAAAGGCTTCTAACGCCCATAAAGATAAGAACCTATGGAACCCAACAATTCGTTTACGTTATTAGATAAGTATCAAATACCCGTAGTAGAGGCAAGCCACGGGTACCATCTTGTACTGGCTTCACCAGGATGTGGTAAGACACATATACTGGCAGAGAGGATAAGATATGCAGAGGAAAAGGGTGTGAGATACGAGGATATGCTCTGTCTTACGTTCACAAACCGTGCCGCAAGGGAGATGACGAATCGTATTCAGAAGGTTGTGGGGGGCGATAGCACTGAGCTGATGGTGGGTAATGTACATCGGTTCTGCTCTAAGTTCCTTTTCGAGGAAGACAAGATTCCAGCAGACTCCGCTATTATTGACGATGAGGAAGCCGTGAGTATCATTGCTGACTATCGTAACGAAGATGAGGAAGGAGTAACAAGAGACTTCAATAGATATAAGGGTTATCAGACGATTATCTTCTTCCAGCACTTCATCTATCAGATGGAACACCAGCATCCGTGGAAGTATTACCTCCACCCAGAGAGTTTCACGGACGATGACCGAGAGGCTATCAAGCAGATATGCAAGTCGCAGAAGAGAGAATATAACGAACAAGCTGTGATTGACATCTATCATCATGCACAGCAATACATGGACGAAGCCAATGTGCCAGGACTTGATGCAAAGACTGCCGATAGGATTCGTGTGTTGCTTTGGAAGATGTATTATGCTGGATGTTATGCTCAATACAAAGAAGAGAACCATCTGCTCGACTTCGAAGACTTGTTACTAAAGACTTACGACATCTACAGTACCGATGATACATGTAAGCGTTATAAGTGGATTCAGGTAGATGAAGTGCAGGACCTCAATGGTATGCAGCTCGCTATCATTGACCTGCTCACTGCCAAAGATAATCCTATGGTGATGTATCTGGGAGACGAACAACAAGCAATATTCTCTTTTATGGGTGCCAAAGTGGAGACCCTCACACTGCTCAAGATGCGGTGTAAGGGTAATATTCATCACCTACAACGAAACCATCGTTCACCAAAGTACCTGCTTGATGTCTTTAACGATTACGCAGAAAAACAACTGAAGATAGACCGTGAGTTACTTCCTGCCTCTGACAATGATGTGAAAGCTAAGCCCGAAGATTTACGAATTATCCATAGTAGTACGATTGACTCGGAACGACAAGAGGTTACAGATGTAGCTCGTAACCTTTATGACCAAAACAAAGAAGAACGAACGGCAGTGATAGTCAGTTCTAATTCAGATGCAGATCATATTAGCGAGACAATGGACAAAAGTAGGGACTGACACACTTTCAAGGTATCTGGGTCGCGACCTCTTTGATACGCCCGATGTTAAGCTCTTACTGTCTCATCTCAGTGTTCTTGCCAACGAACATAACTCTATTGCATGGACACGTATAATGAAAGGTGTGCGTGCTTTTCCTTCACATGCTTTGGCACGACGCTTCAATTGGAAACTGAAGCAACTCGCACTTTCGCCTTCCGACTTCCTTCTTTATCCTGATACTTGCTACACAGCAGAGTTTCTTAAAGCCTACGATGAAGAAGAAATGGTTGTATTCGATACTGAGACAACGGGCTTAGACGTATTTGCTGATGATATTATAGAGATTGCAGCCATGAAGATTAAGGGTGGAGAAATAGTTGGAGAGCCGCTCGACCTTTATATAAAGACTGACAAGCCTATCTTACCAAAGCTTGGCGACAAAGATAATCCTATGTATGCTATCTATCATGAGAAGCTCGCTGCAGAGGAACTTATCACTCCTCAAGAAGCTTTGCAACGCTTTCTTGCCTACATTGGAACACGTCCTATCCTCGGACATAACGCCAATTACGATTACAATATCATTGATAATTGTCTGCAAAGATATTGCAACGACACACTGAAAAGCCCATAAGAACCCATGCTTCGACTCGCTAAAACTGATACGACTTCTCTCTCCGAGCCTTCATTCTTATAAGTTAGAATCGCTCTTAGAGACGTTTCCAACTGACAGGAAAGAATAGTCATCAGGCTATTGATGACGTGGGAGCAACGGTGAGCCTCGTCCGTCTTTGTGCCGAAAAAGGCACGTGAGAAGCAACCACAGCAACAGTCTTTTCTCCAACATCCAAAGGTAAAGACCATTCATAAATACCCTTCGCAACAACTATGGAGAACTTTATTTGAATGGTGTTCAACATCTTTATGTATTAGCTACGAACGAAGAACCTGCCCTCGTTCAGGAGCTATCGTCTGCTTACAACGCCTTGCATACAGATGGATTAATCAATGAGATTCCTCGGTTAGATTACGTTTTGCGTTATCTGCGCATAGATATGCTGACGGACAACACAATAGAAAATGCGCTTGTTCAGCAACTCTCCCAATATATTATGGATATCAACACACTGAAAGAAGCTGACTTCTGCAATAGTAAGAGTATCCGTGAGCGTGTTTATGTAACGACAGTGCATAAAGCAAAGGGACTAGAGTTTGACAACGTTATTGTATTTGATGCAGCCGATGGACGTTATCCCAACGCCTTCAACAAGAGTAAAAAGCAAGACGAAGAAGATGCTCGCAAATTCTATGTAGCTATGTCGCGTGCCAAGCGCCGTCTCTACATTGCTTATTCCTTACAAATGATTGACCGCTACGGTCGCGTGCATAACCGTGAATTGACACCATTTATGGATGCGATACAGAAGAGGTTTAATTAATATACGTGATTTGGCGATACGAGGATTTTTCACTATCTTTGGCGCAGAATAATAAAGTTTGCGTTATGAGTCCAGTATTTAAACGTGAGAAAGGATACACATTTAAAATCTTCTCCAATGAAGAAGAACGAATGCACATACACGTTATTAATGGAGACAATGAAGCAAAGTATTGGCTTGAACCCAAGATTGAATTAGCCAACAATTATGGCTTTTCGCAACATGAACTGAATAATATACGAAAAATAGTTGAGCAATATGGAGACGACTTCAAGGAATCATTCCGTCGACACATCGGTAAGCGTATTAATGATTAACGCACAAGGTATTATGCTGTCTGTTTGTGGCAACGATTATTTCTTATCTTATAATCGTATCCCATGGATGCGTGATGCCAGTATCAATAACGTATTAAATGTAAAGATGTCTGGTCGAAATGCGATTGAGTGGCCGGACTTGAACGTAGATCTTGAGATAGATAGCTTAAAGCACCCAGAACGCTATCCTCTCATTATTAAGCGTAATGAAATGGATTATGTAGGCGCATAACTTCTCGCTATTGAAAGGCTGGAACCGCAGGCTCATACACTTTTCCATTCTTATCAACCCTTATACATATTGAACGCGATTGCCGGCAACCCCCACTACGGCTGATATAATAAGTAGTATTGGGGCGCAAAGGAAGCCGTTGCATTCTGAGAGTATCATCATCTCGGACTATCCTACAACTATATGGAAGATGGTTTATATAAAGTATAGAAGCTTCACCACGAGCCCAGCCCACATAAGATTGTTTATCAATAACAATGAAATTATCCTCTACGCTATCACCTTCTACATACAGCCCTAACCCACATACACCACCATTATCTACTATGAAAGCTTGCTTATCAACATCCAAATGAAAGTTACTTCCTTCGTTACAGGCTTGAAAGAACAGCAACACTATATGAATGATCATCGTCACGGCGAGGATCGCTATAAATCTCCTGATGTTATGTATATAAAAAGTGGTACGCATAAGCAAAGTACATTATCGGTTGCAAACATACTAAAAATCATTGTAAACTTGCAACCTTATAATAAGTTATTGTACTATCTATCACTATTAAAAAATGTCTTTTCTATCGCGCCTTTAGATATGTTTTAATTAAAAAGCATTACCTTTGCACCAATAATTATTAGAATATTAAGATGATAAATTCAAAAAGATTAATCACAACGGGCTTGGCAATGCTAACGATAATGTCAGTCTTTGCTACTAACAACGCTGGCACACAAGACGCAGTATCAATACTTTTATAGACTTACGATTATGACAAAAGAAAAGTTCTTCACCTCAATGGGATGGGTTGGTATGATAACATCAGTATTAATGTATATCTTCTATTTCCCACAAATACAGAATAACCTCGCAGGACACAAGGGCACCTTCATTCAGCCATTTATGGCAGGTATCAACTGTACCTTGTGGGTTGCATACGGACTATTCAAGGAGAAACGCGACTGGCCATTGGCTATTGCCAACACACCTGGTATTATCTTTGGTTTCGTAGCAGCATTCACAGCACTATAAAACAAGGTAAAAGCTAAACATATTACCCTCTCCAATCACATGATTAGAGAGGGTAATTGCATTTATACACGTTAGGAATGACTATGAGAAACGATGATAAATGCCAAAGAATAATACAAGTAGAACCATGAAATACCATATTCTCTCCGTACCTTTGCACCATGATTAAAATTACAGAAGCACGAAAAGAACAGGCGGCAGTGATAGCACGAATGATTATGGAGGCTATGAACCACGAGTGCTGCCAGTGGTTTGCAGGACCAGAACATACGTTAGATGAGTTCCATCAGTTGATGACTCAATTAGTTGAACGAGAGGATTCGCAATATTCCTATCGTAACACACTGGTAGCTATGACGGAGAACAACGAAATAGCGGGCGTATGTGTAAGCTATGATGGGGCAAATCTTCACGAATTACGCCAAGCATTTATAGACGGGGCAAAGCAGACTTTCGGTAGAGACTATTCTAACATGGAAGATGAGACGACCGCTGGTGAACTTTATATCGACTCTCTCTGCGTCAGCAACAGCCACAGAGGTCGAGGCATTGCCACAAAACTTCTCCGTGCTACTATCGAGAAGGGCGAACGCATGAACCTACCGACAGGACTATTAGTAGATACTGGCAACCCACAAGCCGAGCGTCTCTACAAACGCATAGGCTTCACGTTTGTAGGTGAGAACACATGGGGCGGACACCCAATGCGACATCTACAGAAACATAACTCATAAGCGTCCCTCTTTGTTTCAAACCTTGAAACGATGTGTTCAGAACCCTATTTGCGCTCTTTATCTAATAGGTTTCCGAATTCTTTCTCACCCATTCTCCATTCCTTTCTCATGCGTCTTGCATCTTTGAGTTCCGTATCTTTTCTTATTTTTCACCATGGTGAAAATATATTCTCACCACGGTGAAACTATTGTGTCACCATGGTGAAACTTGTGTCTCATCATGATGAGACTAACTTTATATACGTGTGTAAATGATGCGCAACACGTGAGAAAGGAATGGGGAACGGGTGATAAAGAATGCTGGAACAGGTGAAACACGATTAGCAAACAGGTGAGAAAGACTAGGAGAACCCGTTTGCACTCATTCTAACCACCCATACATAAAGATCAGAACAACTATCATTTACTCAGATTATAAGGGCTATATAATCTATCAAGTCACGTTAAAAACAGCGTAAAGGCTTGTTATTTTAAAGGAATAAGACTATCTTTGCAGCAGAAGGAATATAGATACTATAATATAAGAAGGTGATGATTAGCTCCAATATACAACCGCTTATCCATAAGATACAAGGCTTTCTAACCAGTCAGCCCATAGAGCGTGCATGGTTATTCGGCTCATCTTCGCGTGGAGAGGAACATGCACAAAGCGACATAGATTTGATGGTTAGATACGATCAGCACGCTCGTATCACACTATTCACTATCTCACGAATCATGCTCCAACTAAAAGAACTGACGGGAAAGGATATAGATTTAGTGGAAGAAGGATGTCTACAACCTTTTGCCAGCAAATCGGCTAATCAAGATAAGATTCTTATTTATGAGAGAAAAGATAAAAGATAAGGGACGACTTGAGCATATCTTAAATGCTATCAACACGCTTCTAACCTATAAAGATAGATACATATTTGAAGATACCATGCGAAGCAACAACCATGAAATCACCTTATTTATTTGCCTATCTCTCCCCTTTATAGTATCTTTGCACGCGCAATAGGTTCATTAACATTACATGATTAAAAAGGGAAAGCGGTGAGATTCCGCTACTGTCCCGCAGCTGTAAGTTGTCTGTCACAGGTAAACATAAGCCACTGATAACGAATGATTGGGAAGGCGTTTACCTTCTTTGATAACAAGTCAGAATACCTGCCATTGCAAGTCATTGCATCCCTCGAGGAAGGGCACTGCATAGAACCATTATGATACATTATAAGAAGATGAGGCAACTGGCTTCTTTCTTTCTGTTGTTATGCCCTTTGAGTATGACAGCACAAACCGTAACCAATGATTCCACACAGACGATAGAGGAGGTGGTGGTCAAAGGCTTCCGTATTCCTGGGAATGTATTGGCAAGTACACCGATACAGACTCTGTCACACTCGGATATGGAGCGTCTCGGCATACACGATATGGGCGATGCGCTGAAACGATTTGCAGGTGTACAGGTGAAGGACTATGGCGGTGTAGGCGGTATGAAGACTGTCAATATTCGAGGCTTAGGGGCTGGACACACGGGCGTCACGTATGATGGAGTACAGGTGGGCGACTGCCAGAGTGGACAGGTAGATCTCTCCCGCTTCACGCTTGACAACGTCTCACTCGTCAGTTTGCAGATTGGACAAGAAGACAATATCTATCAGAGTGCAAAGGCTTATACCTCGGCAGGACTCATCAATATCAGTACGTTACAAGGCGTATCCGACCGCAAACCACACCTCACAACAATACTGCGCACGGGTAGCTATGGTCTCTTTGCACCCTCCCTACTCTATCATCAGCAGTTCTCACGTCTTGGGATTGGCGCATACACAAGCTACGAAAGGGCTGACGGAGTTTATTGGTTCACGCTAAAGAATGGTATCAAGACCATCCATGAGCGTAGAAACAATAGTGACATAAAGACATGGCGAGGCGAACTGAACATGAGCTATCAGCTCACGGATAAGCAGACATTGCAGTGGAAGGCTTACGGCTTCACATCAAACAGAGGATTGCCAGGGTCTGTCATCTATGACAACACGTATTCGGCAGAGCGTCTGAAAGATAAGAATGTCTTTACACAAATACTCTATGAGAACCGATTTAGCAATCGCATCAAGATGAAAGCAGCTGCTAAATGGAATTATTCATGGTCACGCTACTCTGATATACCTGCCAGTGGATATAAAGAAGACACTTACCGACAGAACGAGACTTACCTTACAGCGACGCTGTGGACAAATCCGTTTGCAGGGATTAAACCTTTCCTTCGCACAGGATTATGCGCATAACCATCTATCCATGACGCTTCCAAAAGCTGCTAACCCTACCCGCAACTCGCTGTGGACAGCCTTAGCAGCCAACTATCAGATAGGTTCTTTCAGTGTCAATGCATCTCTCCTCGCAACGAATATCTACGAACGTGTAAAGCAAGGGAACGCTTCAAACGGATTTCACAGACTGTCGCCTGCCTTCAGTATGCAGTGGCGTTGTCTGCAAGACTTCCGCCTCCGCTTTGGATATAAGGACATCTTCCGTACCCCAACACTCAATGAACTATATTATACAGGTATTGGCAACCGCCATCTGAACCCTGAGAAGTCACGCCAGTGGAACCTTGGTGCCACTTACTCGCACACCTTTAATCGTACACTCCAGCTTTCCTTGACTGCTGATGGGTATTTCGGCAACGTCACCGATAAGATTATTGCGGTACCAAAGATGTTCTATTGGCAGATGATGAACGCTGGGAAGGTTCGCCAATTAGGGCTGGATGTATCAACAAACATTGAAAAGAGATGGGGTAATGATTGGTCCGTAAGTGCGACAGGCAGCTATAGTTACCTAAGTGCAACCGATAGGACTGATCCTTCGGAGCTGTCCTATGGAGACCAAATAGCTTATACACCTCACCATTCAGGCTCTGCAAACGTATTGATACACTCTCCTTGGCTAGACTTCGGATACAATGTCCTCCTTATGGGAGAACGATATACCTTAGGATATAACATTCCACATAACCGTATGTCAGCCTTTACCGACCATAGCATAACGCTCTCTCGGGAGTTCAACATCAATAGGCAGCAATTACGAGTACAGCTTTGATGTCCGCAATCTCGGCAACAAGAATTATGAGGTTGTTCGCTTTTATCCAATGCCAGGCACCAACTGGCAACTGTCCGCAACATGGAAGATATAGCCCAAGGATATTCTAGGTGAGGGACAGACGCCTCGTCTGTCCGCTAAATAATCCTGCTATTCAGTGAGTTCATATCCTTGTGTGCGGACGAGACGAGGGCGTCTGTCCTACTTTGGAAAATAACTAACATGAAAATAAAATCAATTATAAACAAAACAATGAAGACAATGAAAAAGAATCTACTTGCGTTGGGCACTATCCTCATGTCTGCGCTCACTTTCACCGCTTGTAGCGATGATGATGACGTTAATGGTGGTAAACAACCAGAAGTATCAACCACAGATGTTTATGTATCCTGCGCCGGTAACTTTGGTGCTAATAATGGAACTGTTGGTATTCTTGATTACAACATACAAGCTCGTCCAACAGCTCTTTCGCATTCAAAAGATGCTTATAAAAGGGCGCTAGAATAGGTATTGGTATCGGTGATGCATAGGGCTTTAATCGTATTCATGATAAGGTAGTTGTTGCTTGGCGACATCATCAAAAGTAGAAGTTTGAGACCGACAAAGGAAAGTTGAGCAAACCATTAAAGCTCACAAAGGTTGAGCCACGTTAGCTTGGCAACAGATGGCAGAAATATGTTTGCTTCTCTGCCTACGGTGGCAAAGTATATAAGATGAATCCAAACGACAAAGTGGAGCCAATGGTTTGACTCTGTTGTTGGGTGACCACGAGGCAATCTCAATTACAAGTAGTCAAGCTATATGCAAAAATACCAAACTATAGTATGACTGGTAATGGTAGAGCGATATGTATGATTATAACACATTCCGTAATCCAAAGAATATTGAGGTTGGACTTAATCCTTACACCCAAAAACATTGCTGTTGGTAATGACGTATTTATTGTGTCTATGTTTGATTATGTGAAAAAGTCCATTAGTACAGAAGATTGACACAAAGACCAATAAAGTGACACAACTCTTTAATGCTACTGCCACTAGCATACAGTGTCTAAGAAAGAATGCGCTTGTCTGCCTCATGTGCTTTACAGGAAGCAATGATAAGAGTTTCTTCCTCTATGACTTAGCTACAGGTCAAAAGACTAACCTTGATATGACAGGGCTTCGCAGTCCTCAACAAGTTAATGTTGACAAGTGGGGTGGCATCTATGTTATAGACACTCCAGATTGCATAATTCACCAAGCGAAGTGTTCTACTCACCAGAGCAAGCTCATCCAGGTAACATCTACCGTTGGAATGAGGTGCACAGGATGTACGCTTTGCCAACTAAACATGCTATTGCCATAACGAAATCGAGTTCCCAAATGTGGAGTCACCCGTTTTCTACTATAATGTAAAACTCATATAAGTATTCTTTATGCTTGATAAATGTTACAATGTTGCGAAAAATAAATGTACGGATAACCCAATAAGAGAGAATACCACAGAGTAGCCTAAGAAAGCTATCACGAAATCTTCTTCATGTCCAACCAAAGGTTATCTTCTCTAATCCCATTACGACAACACCTGCCGCAGAACCAGATGATAAGGATGGAACCACCTACGCCAGCGTACGTAGCTAGCTGCCAGAAGATACCATCAACTGCCATGTCGCGCCTGTTGCCTGAATTGGATACATACCATACTACCTGCACACAAGTGGGACGTTGTCAACAATGAGACGATAATACTCCAATGATACGTCACTGCATACATGATGCCTTGGAAGAAACTGTTTTAATCCTCCACCCGAGTTCATGTATATTCCCACCTCCTCCAAGACAGCAACAGCCATCAAAAATACCAAGGAAGAAGAGGATTTGTTGACATATCAATACGGCTCAACAGATTGGTGACACGCTTAGAGAAGTCTTCGCTATCGCCCTTAGCACGATGTAGAGTGCGATAGAATATCTCTGTAATCGTCCAAAGAATACCAAGGACAAAGAGGATTCCAACGAATGGAGGAAGGTCTGTGAAGTAATGGAATACTGGTACGAAGCAGAGTCCACCCACACCAATAGCAAAGATTATCTTGCGTTGTGAGCCATTGAACTCTAATAGTTCGGTATCACCAGAGTGATCAGTCTCAACATATCACCACCTAACTTGCCTTTTAATAAGAACTGAAGAACAAGGCTGGGATAATCATTGATATAAGAGATGGAATGAAAATCTCGCTTATCACGCCACCAGCTGTTATCATTCCCGCGTTCCACAACATGATGGTTGTTACATCACCGATTGGTGAGAAAGCACCACCAGAGTTGGCGGCAATGATAACCAATGACGCATAAATCATACGATCCTTATGATCTTGAACGAGCTTGCGGAGAATCATAATCATCACAATACTTGTCGTCAAGTTGTCCAAGATAGCTGAAAGGAAGAAAGTCATGAAGGCTATCTTCCATAATAAACTACGCTTTGACTTGAGCGCATCACTTTGCACCCAGTTGAAACCACCATTCTGATCAACAATCTCAACGATTGTCCTTGGCAACCCATGAGGGAAGAAAAGCGTGGTTGCCACGTGTCTCAAGATGTCGGTTATCAACGTTGGCAAATGACGAGCTGATCACCCACACCCTTTAAACTCTGGATGTCATCAGTTGCACAAAGGTGAAAGGTCGACCATATAAAGGGAGCAACATACTACAAACATCAGCAGAGCTGTTGCAGCTTTTGTTGATTTTCGATCAAACTCTCCATTGCGTAGCAGGCATACCCCAAGACAGAAGGCGACGATAATGAAATCGTTAGTGTGAACATAAATAAAATTGATTTCGATTATTCTTTGTGGCCAAAGGTGAAAGCAAAAGAGTAGAGTTGGCAACATCAAACTATTCAAATTAATTCAGCGAATGAGATGTCAGATTCATCAAATTGTAGTATCTTTGCCAATATTCAAACACTCAACTCTGAATGAACGACGAAATACAATCCTTGTTGAACAACTCAACGCTGCATCTGATGCTTGCTATGAATGGTCGAGAAGAAATCATGACCAACTATGAGTGGGATGCAGCCTTTGACCGATTAAAAGAAACTAGAAGAGGAAACGGAATTATCTTACCTGATTCTCCTACACAAAATGTATCTGCTGATAATCTTACTGGTCGAAAAGGAACATGAGGTTCTCTGCTCTCTCCCTCGCAAAAAGACAAAGAAGGTGGCAGAACTTGCAAAAATGGGCGAGAGAATGAGACTATTTGGCTCTCATGGAAGTTAGATGGTTTTGACTGACTTGTTGTCTACGATAATGGAAAAGCTGAGCAAAGTTTGTCACACGTAGTAATGGTCACATTGGGACAAATATTACCCATCTATCTAAGGCTGTGCGAATCTACGAGGCAATACCCTAAAGTTGATCTTGTGATTCGTGGTAGAGCAGTTATCAGTTATCCTGACTTCGAGCAATTCAATATGGAATCAGAAGAGAATATACTAATCTCGTAACCGCATCAGGTTCATTGACATTGAAGAATATCAATGAGGTGAAAGAACGCCATATCCGTTGGATTCCGTTTACCCTTGTCTATGAAGAAAGAGATTATCTCATGCAGAGCAATCGCTATGGCATGGCTAAGACAACAAGGCTTTAAGCCAGTAGACAGAAGAACTCATTGAGCAGCCCACAGAGCAAATATCAGCTGTCATCGATCGTTGGACAGAGACGGGTAACAGGCAAAAGGTTCATCGCCTTTCCTATCCCGTTGATGGACTGGTCATCACCTTACGCGACGATACTGTCCACTGCAACAGGTTCGGTAACAGGTCATCACTGCAGCACGTGCTGGTTGTGCTTTTCAAATGGCAGGATGAGAGTGCGGAAGCAGAATTAGAATATATAGAATGGTCTTTGTGCAGCTTCAACCATGTCTCCCGTTGCCGTATTCGAGCCCGTTGAATTGGAAGGAACAACCGTTAAGCGTGCCTCGCTCTGTACTATCTCTGAGTGAGCGATTGGGGATTGCAATAAGGGGAACAAAGATAGCTGTTATCACAAATAAGATTATCCCAAAAGGTAATCAGTGTTTGTTGAGCGATTGGGCGTATTCCGTATACCTGAAGTTTGCCTGTATGCCAATCGGCAACAGAGGTAACAGAAGTGAGTAGTGGAACAAAGACGTTGCATTGACCAACCCGCATTGTCCTGCAAAAGCAACTCAATGAAGTTCGGACGCTATTTCAGGAAGGAATCATATTATGGACTATCCGAACAGACGATACAGAAGTTTATCAATCTCGGATTTGGGTACGTGAATATGCAGACTTATTCCATCTCAACAACCATGCTTCAGAACTACGCACAATGGATGGATTTGGAGACAAGAGCGTTAGCAAGTTACTTACAGCCATTGAGAAAGCTCGCGACGTGGAAGCGCATCGCTTACTCTTTGCATTAAATATACCACTTATTGGGCGTGATGTTTGCAATCGTTTGTTGTCGCAAAACATCAAATAGCAGACTATTCCGTGCAACTACTGGAAGCTACTACTGAAGATGTCTTTGCTACTATTACAGGCATTGGTCAGAAAAGTGCCAGCTCATTGGATGGATGAGGATAAGAATAACTATTCTATGCTACACACAGCTATTAGTAGAGCTCAATATTAGTCAGTCTTCATCTGCGCCAACTGGTAATAGTTGCGAAGGACTAACGTTTGTTATCACTGGCGATGTACATCATTATAAGAATCGTAATGAGCTGAAGGCTTACATTGAGAGTCAAGGGGGCAAAGTAACAGGTTCTGTCTCTAAATCAACCAGCTTCCTTATTAACAACGATGTAGAAAGTTCTTCATGGCAAAAATAAAAAGGCAAAGGAACTCTCATTCCAATTATCTCTGAGGAAGAATTCATTGCTCAATTCTGTACAGATGGAGCTAATCCTTCTCTAACTAACGAAGGCTCATTGTTCTAAAATTTATCTTGATATGATCTCTATTACGACAATTTAATAACTTCTAACAACCTTACCAACATGAAGATTAATCGACGGAAAATAGTCTTATTGATGGCTTTTCTCATTTGTACAATACTCTCTGCACAAACCAAAGGAGGTATATCTCTACTCATTTCAAATGTGGAGATTCTATTCAATATGTCTATAAGCTTTCAGTAAAACGACAACCAACTACGAGAAACCCATAGACTTTCCTGATGACATCTATGAAAATCTAGCTTGTAGTTCTGTATGGTCCTACTACCTCTTAAATGAAATAAAAGATTCCTACGAATCAGGTTCGCATTAATAATGAGGAATGTAACTCCTCAGACTTATACTCATGAGGTTGCTGGTTCAGCAAAGTCCTTATAGAGGTAAAGACCATGACAAGTCGGATTTAGTCTTTGCCCAGTTCGCTGAGGAGTTCCTAAAGGAACATGGGCTACTAATCACCTTTAATGCAGACATGACTAATTACATGCTTACTAATCCTAAAGACCTAATAAGCGATTTTATAGATTACGTCTATGCACATAAAGGAGAGAATCAGCTTACTACAGACAGTGTTTGCAGACGTTTCAAAGAAGAAGTAAAGAAAGATATTAGTAACCCTGAGAACATGACTTTTATTTCACTAATTATAAAACCTCCTCAACTCCAGGTCTTAGTATAATCACCAATATCTACGCACATAAATACAATTTAGGGATACATCATAATGAACTTGAAGATAATCAAGACTGCAGGACTCCACTAGTAACGAACAAAACACGAAAACTGGTAACACGAAAGCTATATTTACTCTCACAAGTTCAAGGGGCAATCGTCACAATCCAAGCTAAAGAACAAATCTAATCCTCTCAACATAAAAAGAAACTATCTTTTCAACCCAGAAGGCTGTTTAACAAGAATATACGAGGGATGTTACTTCTAGACAACCCCAATCACTGATAATTTCCACACGAATCACTTGTTAGAGAATAAAAGGCAAATGCCCCAACACGATTCTCACTAAATATTAATCAATAAGGTATGAGTACATCACAATATTCCTCCCATACAACATTACACTCAGAACACAAATCATACATGAGTTTCTGGATTTGGCTTTGTCTTACTTTTGTTTCACTATCGACTCAGCTCAAAATGCAATAGAAATAGGTGATGAAATTAGCTGAATTTACCAACTCATGGTCAGTACTCTGCCAAAGGGACAGAAACAGACTATGGAGAACAATTATTCAAGCCTACAGGTGAGAACAATTTACTCCTTCCTTATACTTCACTCTATGAATCAACCCCTGATAGTGTCTACTCCAGTTTCACATTAACAGCTCTCAGTTCTTCCGCTTATGGGACTGTCTTCCGCTTGCATATCAATCAACCGTGTTATCCACTAGACAATCAATATGCCTCTCTTGATTCTGTCATCCAATTCATAACACAACATGACATTATCCTAGCCTATAATTCATCATTGAGATCAATACATCATTTGTAACTCACATGAGCTTTATCCATCATTCTCTAAACTTCCAGAGTCTGGGATTTCATACAGAATCTTAGATAAGGAGCATGACTCATTCTCTGACATACTAGTCAAAAACAACAATACAAGGTCTTTTGAGATTCTTAAATACTTGATTAATGTTATTTGCCCAGGATTAAAACTTGCTATTATGGCACAGAGTATTCCTTGGCAAAACAAGGTAACCATCACTGGGAAACCATTAGACGAGGAGTAGTCGGACAATGAGCTACTGCAACTTACAGCTGATAAGGTTTCAAATGAGAAATTTCTACAGGGACATAAAGAGTGAAGAATATGTCAGCGATTATATGTTTGATTATTTAAATGGAAATTCAGAAGGAGATTGATTCCATAGAAGTAGACTCTATATCAGATGATAGTATTGAATATGAAGCGGTTTGTGATACAGCCATAGCAGAAGTAGTGGATGATGACACAGACTCTGTTGTCATAGATACTACTGAAATTGACAATGATTGTGATTCGCTAACCGAAGATTTTCATCCGCTCTATAATAAGATAAAGATACATATCACCCCTGATGGGTTTGTGGCTGAATACAATATAACTAGCACTATCAAATTGGGAACGGCTCTGTGGGAACGCCGGATAATATTACGCAGAAAGAATAACTAACTAACGTGAGTTCGACGAATTCAGAATAATGCAAGTTGTGTGTCCATGGTCCTTTGTACATTGATGCACGGCTTCTTTGGTAACAGACAATAGGCGGCAATGGCTCTAACTAAGTTGACGATGAAATTGTCAAAAGCATCTATGTACAAAGAACTATGGATACACAGCCATTGTTCTGAATTCGTCGAATTCGACTGTCTAACACAAGCGGTTCACAACCATTGTGAGCACTTTTAAGCTTACTATTCAAAGAACTTGTTTATTCGTCAACTCCAAAAGCAAGATGCAGAAAGCTTACTATCTACTCTGTTAGGATTACTAATGCTAACACAATATTCTCCGACATCGTCTATATCGACTGTAAGCAACAAAGAACTATTACCATATCGTTTATATGTAAATACTTTTTCTTGCCTATTATAACCACCATAAGTTATTTTACCTAGTTAATTCATTTTGCCTTGCTAAAGACAACTTACGAGTTTTACTTACAGAAAACTGTGGAAACCTTAACAAAAGATTTTTGGATCATCATTTACACTCTGGAACTCTTATGAGAATAACCACTTTCCCTTAGGAATCCTTGAGGGAGAAACCTCCGGCTTTACATATAGTTTACTTTCTGGTCCCCACAACTGGTCTTTAACCTTAACTTGCCCAATAGTTCTTTCCATTTTTATATATGTTTTATCCTCTAAAATTACATATAAAAGCATCACCATTAAACTCTGGTTCAGGAAATATAAGACTAGTAGAATTCTTATTAGCAGTTTTTCGTCTGTAATATCTATTCGCAGCAAGAATGATACTACATAAACAACCTTGCCTCTCTATATCAAACTCTGTTCCAGCCCTCATATAAATTATGGTATTTTCCTTTTTAGACTCAATATAGAATCAACATAAAATCCATCTTTCGCTTCAAAGGCTTAATAAAATTTTTTAGAACTTTGAGCATTAAGAGACATGAGCGCTAACAAAGCTACCAATACATAGGAGAATCCTTAAGTTTTCATTCGTAAAATTATATCAATGAATAAATCTTATTGAAGATATTTTAGAACGTCCACTTAGCAGCATAGTAGGATAGCGATGAGCGGTTATTCTTAGCTATCGTTATAAACGAAGTTGTTGCTAAGCTCAACCTCAGAACCTAAGGACAGATTCACATTCTTCATTCCTTTAGTGTGTTGAGGTTAAACCAGAACTGTGGCTCTGAAATCATGATTAACTTACCTTTACATTCGGATCATACCAGACATCGCAGAAACCATCAAATGTGCAAAGCCCTTTGCAAAGGTGGTACTCCATACTTCAGTCAACTGAAACCACTAAAAGGGATGCCCTAGCCTTTATTAGCGTTCTTGAAATAATACTTATACATTAACTGAACGCTGAAGGGTCTTAGAAAATCGCTTTGAGCAGTTCCAAGCACCACCAAGAGAACTGCATGCTGATAACGATTACCTACATAATTACCATCTTTCAAGTTAGTTCCAGCACCACCATTATACTCTACATGGGCTGCCCACTGCTTGTTCTTTGAGAGATTAAACTCACGGGCGATTTCCCAATAAGCACCGATAGCACCATCTCGCTTATAGTCGATATCGGTGAACATGAAAGTAGAACCCCAGGTATCAGGGTTTAAACATCTCAACAGTAGTCGTTACCGACATACGCGAGAGAGATCTTTGTAAAGACTGTGCCCTAAGTCATAATGAACTTGAACGTTTTGTGACATAGCACCACTAAAAGCTGCCATCAAGAGGATGGCGAGGGAAAAGAATCTTTTCATATTGTTTTTAAGTTATTATTAGAAAACTGCTGCAAAGTTACAAAAAAAACTTAATGTCTCAACGCAATAGTAAAATAATACTTAACTTTGTAACACTTATGAGAATAGATATTATCACCGTTTTTACAGAAATGCTGGAAGGATTCGTGCATGAGAGCATCCTTGCCAGAGCCGAAAAAGAAAGGACTTGCAGAGATTAGGCTTCATAACCTTCGTGATTATACAAAGGATAAGTGGCGCAGAGTGGACGATTACCCATTCGGCGGACAGGCTGGAATGGTTATGCAGATTGAACCGATTGATGATTGTATTAGTGCTTTTAGAAAGGAGAGATTATGACGACGTTATCTTCACCTCTCCCGATGGCGAACAATTCAATCAGAAGATAGCCAATGACTTATCAATGGGGGGTAATATCATCATTCTTGCAGGTCACTATAAGGGGATTGATCAGCGAGTACGTGACCATCTCATTACACGTGAAATATCTATAGGCGACTTCGTGCTTACGGGTGGCGAACTACCTGCTGCCATCATTGCCGACGCTGTGGTTCGACTCGTTCCAGGTGTTATCAGTGACGACCAAAGTGCGCTCTCTGATTGTTTTATGGACGATATGCTTTCCCGCTCCAATCTATACACGCCCACGCAGTTATAAAGGATGGGATGTACCAGAGATATTGCTAAGCGGTAATGAAGCTAAGATCAAGCAATGGGAATTCGATCAAGCAATGGAGCGAACAAAGCGGTTACGTCCCGACTTACTAAAGGAATAGAATCAATACAACTCAAAGTAAAAGCAATATTATGGAACAAATTAAAGAATTACCCAAAGTAGGATTTGTAGAAGCTGTTAAAAGAATCTTCACGAGAGCTTTGAAACTAAACACTCGTAGTCGTCGCTCTGAATTTTGGTGGGGGACATTGTTTCTCATCATTGTTAGCTATTTATGCGATTTTATCCCAGTCATAGGTCGTTATCTTAACATCGTCTTAATGCTCCTGAACTGCTCTATGATTATTCGTCGTCTGCACGACACAGGCAAAAGTGGATGGTGGCTCTTAACGAACATCATCATTGAAGCTATTGGCATATCTCTCATGCTTCTGGGAATAGGGACAACGAACATTGACGCTCTCTTCGGCGATATAGACACTATGATACCTTTAATCAAAACAGCTATGGGCGGTGGAATAGCCATCTTCGGTATGCTGATCTGGTTTGTTGGTCTCGCTTTCAGCTTTATTATATTTGCATTTACAACAATGGATAGTCAAAGAGAAGCTAATAAATATGGTGAATCTCCGAAGTATGTAACCAAGAATATAACCGACTAACTATCACAGAAAGGAGCTATACCTCTTTGAGATTATATACTCAATTTAGTTATAAGTTCCTCACAGCAATATACCAGTGAGAATCCTTTTATTTTTCTACCCATATAGACAGAGAAGATAGCATCATCTTCCGCCATCAATTAGACGACAATCTTACTCCTAATACCCATGCAATGCACCTATAAGTTAATGTACGATTGCACTTATACTGACATCGCATCCTCCTTAGCCTTTATGAACCGAATTATACAAGTTTGTATAACGAGTTATACACGTCTGTATAATCAATTATACACGTTTGTATAATCAGTTATACACGTCTGTATAATCAGTTATACACGTCTGTATAATCAGTTATACACGTCGAAAGATGATTTCTAAAACGTATCTAATTGAGAAAGAAGAAGTTACCTTATAATACAAACTAAACAGGTAACGATTTGGAAACGAGCGAAGTGCTATTAATCGCATATTTCTACATCAACAAAGAACGCTTGTTATTCTATTTGCAAAGATAATCATTTGCTTTGAATAACAAGCGTTTTTTGATCAAAGATTTCGTTCATTTGCTGTCATCATTGAGTTTTTTGGTGATTGGAAATAGAGAAGAGCTGGCTTTTATACCTCTTCCTCGCTTTCTTCTTTTTCTTGGCTTGGCTTTCTAAGTTTGTGCTGCCATAGCTGTCTCTGCATAATCATCGCCGTGTATCTGTGGATTGATAAGTCCACCTGCTCCCGAAAATCATTTCTTCGGCAGCATTCAAGGCGGTGCTTGCTACATTTCCTACGGCTTGTGCAATAGATGAACTTTCGTTTGCTTTTTGTAGGGCGGTATGTATGAACGACTGGGAGGAACAAGTTGATAGCCTGTCTGATTGAACTTTATTCTTTTGTAGTCTTGTCTGCTATTGTGTGAGCTTTTGTTATCGTCTCCTTTGTTTCGGCTTTATTGGCTATCTCAAAGTTCTTTTGCAAGGAGCGGTATCCGAACTCCCTGCCGATTTCAGAAGCTTTGAATGTCTGTCACAGTAGAGAACTTCAAACCATAGACTTTTGCCTGTTTGTTCTTCATGCGCTCTATGATAATGTTGTTCTTGTTCAGTCGTAGAGAAACATGGAGTGCCCTGATATGCCACCGCCTTTATATTTATCCAACAAGGCATAACAGATTTGCTGTACTTCTTTCTTTGGTTTGCTCTCTCGTAGGATTGGCTTTTGCTTTCTGATGCTTCCTTTCCGCCCTGACCTCCTTTGCGATAGTCAAGCCTTTTCGAGCGACTTATTTCCTCCGCCACTCTTGCTGCCCTGTTGCTTACAAAAGGTGGTGTCATAGACCTCCCCATACAGGCTGATGCGGTTGGCAATGATATGGATATGTCTGTTGTCGGTGTCCTTGTGTGTTACCGCCACCCATTGATGGTTGTCAAGTCCCATTTGTTTGGCAAAGCAGATGGGCTATCCGCATAAGTTCAGATACGGGCAGTTTCTTCTCGTCTTGTGGTGCTATACCGATTTCGATGCGGAGGAACTTGTTCCTGCAACGTGTGTTGTAATCGCTGACCATCTTCATTTCCTCGTAAATTTCTTTGGTGTCCCTGTTCCACAGAGATTGTGAAAGGAAGTCGTTTACCGAGTTTTCCTCTCTGAAAATATATTCCAGCGCATTGCTGCCGTGCGCAATTGCTCTGCATTTTCCTATCATTCTCCATTAGATTTAAGAGTTTAATAGCTCTTTCCTCAATGCGGTATTTGGGATTGAAGAAACGCTTAAATGCCTCCCTTGCCAGATAAGAAAGACTTTGAGTAATCAGTATCCCACGCATCATCCTTTACCTTGATAAGGTTGGAAATATGTGAGAGAAGTAGGCAGTTCGTCTGAGTAGCTCGATAGCTTCCCTTTCATTGTCGGTCATCTTAGGGACGGCATTACTTCTCCATTCAGGAGTATCTCAGGCAGTAGTCTGAGAACTTCGCCCTGTACTTTCTGCCTTTGACTTGATACGCTGCTTTTTCCTCTAAAGTACATCTTACCTTGATGAACTCCGTCTTGTTCATCCTCGCTCTTCCTTACCTCGTTGCTGCCACTTTGGCAGGTCTTTCTATTATATCTGTTCATATAGTTTCTTTGAAAGTTAATCATCGTAGATGATTTGTTATTGTAATTTCTGAACACTGACCGATGAGAACGGAGTGATTACGGTCTAATCTCCCCGACAATTGAACGAGGGGAGCAAGCGCAGTTTGTGGGTACAAACTGACGTCTTGCAATGTCAGCTAACGAAACGTTTACGCACAAAGCGTTTTGTCGTCCAAAAATGAATGCTATGCATTCAGAAGATTAACTGTGTTCGTGGCATTCCCACCGTTCAATGTGTTCAGTAAAAATCTATTGTTGGTACTACCCTAAAACGGTCGAGGATTTTGAGTGAAAAGGACATCCTTTTACTCGATAGTCCTTGACCGTTTTTCTGTTGTTTACAGCTTCCTCCATTTTTCTATATCCTCACCGTATTCCTCCAAATGGATACGCACAAGGTTTTCGATGAAGCTCGAGACATTGGCTCCTTTATCTCCCAATCTACGGACAATGAAGTCCGCACGTTCCTGTGTTTCCCTGCTCAGATAGACCGCCTTTCTCTCCTTAGCTTTGTTGGAACAAGGAACGCCTGCCTGTATGCGTCAAGTGTCTCTTTTCTCATCTTGGCACTGATGCGTCGTTGAATAGTTGCATGCTCTGTATGCAGTACAGGCTCGGATGGCGTGGCATGCTCTATGGCATGTTCTGTTTCTTGTTGTTTTTGCTCTTGAATAGTTTTCATTCCCTTTTTCCCGGAATTCAGAGACAGATTGTTCACTTTGAATTTTCAGCTTGGCTCATACCAAAAGTTTTTTTCCTATGAAAACGATCTATTTCTTCCATGTTTCTTCTTTCCTTTTTCATCACTCTATCTTATTTTAAGTTTGACTTGTTTTATTTTTGTTGCTTGTATTTTGAGATTTCTCATGCTCACGGACACGGCTGACATGATACTCGTTGAGGTCTTTGAAGTCTTTATAATACACAGCCATATCTTCTACCTTAAAACCTGCGTTTACAAATTCCTGCACAGCTTTTCGCCCGGCATCGTCATTATCAAGAAAAGCACGAACGGAGATTATATTCCTCTCGTTCAGGTAGCGAATACTTCTTGCTACATTACTCACAGAATTCATCACGAGACATTGGTTGGTTACTTCCTCTTTCATTGAAAGAAAAGAGAAAGTCCATAAATCCCTCGAACAAACAGACAGGCTGTTCCATGTCCTCAAATATCGGAGTGATGTCTTTGGGGGCAACTGTTCCCTTGAACGTATTGTTGTCCCGAAGTTCATAACCACCCGAAGAATTGGCAAAGCCGATGGCTTCATATCTCTTTCCCCTTACCTCGTAGCTGATACATTTGAGAAAGGGTGTTGCCTTTTTCAAATTGATGCAACGTTCCTTGATAAGGTATTCCTGCAAATGCGGCGGCAAGGTGTCTGATATGCTTATCAGTCTCCTTGTTTCGCTTTGCTTGTCTATGAGTTGTCTGGTTGAGACCAATACGGGGTTCAGTCTTTGAATAGCTGTGCGCTGTATTATCGGAAGTGTTCTGCTCCCAAACGGCAGATGGCTTTCCGAGCGTGCAACCTTCCAAGCGTATACAAAGGTCGATGATACTTTCCACCCCTGCCTTCGGCATAGTCTATCCAAAGGTTCTTTTCCTGTCCACTTTGGAAACTCGGATGAGTTTCCTCCTGAGTGAGTGAGCGATACATGGCATAGGTTGGTGTTTTGACGGACACTTGATACCCCTCCTTTTCGAGATATTCCACGATGGAATATCGTTTGATTAGTGATAAATCTTCTTTTTTCATTGTTTTGATACTTTAATGGGTTGAATGATAATTATTTATGCTTGTCTGTTTTATGGTTTTACCGTTTCAAAGTTTTTCCCCTCCAAACTTTTTCATCTTTCTTCTTACTACATACTATTTTTGGAATAAGTATTTGATAATCAATATTATTTCGTAGTATCAGGCATACTACAAACCTACTACATGTGCCTACTACATTTGGCTACTAAACTATTGAGCAAAGGACATGGGCAGAGTATTTTCCTTATACACTAGATAGGGGACTACCGCCCTCCCTGTCGTTTGCTCACTTTTTCATAGCCTGCTTTCTTAGAGCCTCACCCATGCTTCAAGGATAAGGGATGATGCGTATAAAGTCCCAGATAGGTGATTATCTCGGTGGTGGTCATATAACGAGCTATGAGGTTTAGCCTCCGTTGGCTTTTTCAAAACAACGTAACAAAGAGTTCCATCTCAGCGGTCTGTGCCCTGAAAAGTCTTCACTCTCTCTGTATAGTTCGGCTATCTCATCATCGTCAAACCAATAGCGGAAACCTGACTTTAACAGGGCTTTGGCTTCAGCATAGACATTATCCATTAAAATACGCTTGGCTTTCTCTATGTCTATGGAAAGAACTTCAAAGGGCAGGAAGCGTCTGCTGCCTGTCGGGTCTGTAAGAAAGTCGTTACCGTTCACCGATGCCACGAAGCTTGCCAAGTGGGGATGCTCCTCTACATACTTGTCATAGCGCATGCGGTACTTGACCATCGGACAGGTGATGAGGTTTTTCAGCTCATTCTCGTCCCGCTTATTGAGGGCTTTGAGCTGGTCATCTATATTTACGATAAGGTTCTGACCGATATAAGTGAGTGTGTCTTTCTCCTGCGGATATATTTTTCCTGTGTAACTGTAACCGTGCAGTGCTGGGGGACAGAGCAGGTCAAGGAACGTGGTCTTGAACTTTCCCTGCTCGCCTGTCAGCACAAAGGCAGGTATGGTTACGGCACTCACGGTCGTCCATCGCATTGGCGACCACCGCCACAAGCCATTTGGTAAGATACGGCAACCATTTGTTAGAATTACGGACAACAACGCAGCTTGCCAAATCGAGAATCGCTTTTCGGTGAAAAAGAAGACACATTACTATCCCTGCAACTCAGCATCATCACAGCTACTGCTATCACCTATATCTATCAAGGGCAACCCTTTGAAATACTCCTGCACGGGATTGATACGGGGAGAAAAGCTGCTTTCAATAATGGAATAAAGGTTCTCGGAAGAAGTTACGATACCTTCATCGCTATCAAGCTCTCTGCGAAGCGTGTTGATTTCATAACGACCGACTTTTGTAAATATACAGCTGTTCCTACTTCGGTATTCGGTTCTGCCCAATACTGTATTGTATCTAAAATCGTAATATGTGGAGAGGTAGTTTTCTATCTCTACGTTCTTGGATGAGCTACCCCTTCGATGAGGATTTCTCCTGCTGTCTGTATTGCCTGCATCTGTGTTCTTTTTCATTATTCCCTTGAATTGGTTTCCAAAGTGAAGTTAGGTGAGAATGCGTAACTTCCAAGCATTCAGAGTCTTCTTGCATAATGTTGCATCTGTCTGCTGTAAAATTCTTAGGGAAACAGGCAGCTAAGAAGAGTATTTATCGTCTCATTAAGCAAAAAATGGATGACAGGAAAGAAAGGTTAACAGAAATACGGATTGTCATTGTTTGCTTTCAGATGCACTCTTTTGCTTAGATTGTCTTATTAGCCTTATTTGTATAGTGGCAAAAGTATAAAACTGTCTCTTTTGTCTTGTCATAGTGCCACAAGCTGCCACGTGAATGAAAAGTGATGGAATAAGAAATACCCGATATTAATTTTGCATAAGACAAGCTGCGCTCGGCAAAAGGATAAAGTGAACCTTCCTCTGCACTCGCTTGGATTGTCTTTGCAACAAAAGAAAAAGACGGGGCAGGAAAACGCAAATGTGAACCGATGAAACAGATTGCTCTTTTCCCGATAGTTCCCGATACTTCCCTGCTGTTCCCCGCTGCTTTGAGAGGCGCACGCACACCATTACCTTTGCCAGCAGAAACAGGAAAGACCTGAGACAACAAACAATAACAAAATATGATTATGAACTATTACATCATTACGGAAACCAATTGGGCAAAGCTTCGAGATGAAATCTTAAGCCTTGCGGAATGCTGCCACAAGGCATTCGAGAAAAAGAGTAAGCACACGGACTGGTTGCATAACGGCGATGTGTGCCGACTGCTGAACATCAGCAAACGCACTTTGCAGCATTATCGTGATACGGGCGTACTGCCGTTTACGCGAATCGGACACAAGTGCTATTACAAGCGCGAGGATGTGGAAACACTGCTTCTTACGAAGTCGAACAAACCTAAAAACAGACAGATATGATGGAAACAGCAAGAGATTTGAACATGAAACGGATGAGATGCAGCTGATCGTCTCGGCCTTGAGAGGTGTAGGTAAACGGATTGTGGAAGTAGCGGATACGCACAAGCCACTCTTTGCAGGCGAACTTTTCCTCACGGGTAAGGAAGTGTGCGAGCGGCTGTATATCAGTCCCCGCTACCTTGCAGGACTACCGAGACAGGAAGATTATCCCTACACGCAGTTTGCAGGAAGATACTCTACAAAGACTTTCGGACTTGGAAAAGGATGTTGGAGGAGAATTACTATTTTAAGTCCATTTGAGTTTAGTATTACAATTCGATTAAAAATACTTATTATCAGTATTGCCAGTATAGAATTCTTCCCATACCTTTGTATCCAAAATTGAATTAATGATAAAAATATCACTCAGCCGCATAAAGGCAACAATAAAAGGAGCGTACTGTTTTTAAACAGTACGCTTTTTATGAACAAAAATTGAACGATGTCCGTTAATAAAATAGTAATGAAAAATATTAAAAGAAGATATAAGAAACAGAATTGTCACAGCTGCCCGCAATGAATTTATTAAAATGGTTTTAGAAAAACTTCGATGCGAACAATTTCTCAAAATCAGGAGTTGTCTTGAGTAATATATACAATTATTTTAAGACAAAGATGATATTTTTATGCATGTCTCTCATAGTACTACTTGCTGTCTTGGATGGAAGGCTGTCCTCCTATCACATAGAATCAACAAAATAGATAACTTCGTTTCTCTATACAAAAGTCAAAAGATTTGCTAAGAGAAACGCTTAAAAATAATTTTCTGTATGAGAAGAATTAAAGTTATTGTCTTTGAATCAAAAAGGTACTGTAGAATTTTTCCGTGAAAATTTTGTCGAAAGAACAAGTTGCAATAAGTAAAGAATATATTGACCAAATGCCAAAAAGTCTATCCACAATACAAACAAAAGTTTTGTCACTATTCTTTCGGATTTCCTCTCTACATGGGTAACAATCGTCGGAGATTGTCTCAAATCAGAAATCCGTAAAGAAGAGGCAAAACAGGTTTTGTCTCGAATATATACGCTATAATACAGCAGGATGGCGAGAACTCATTAATCCATAAAATTATGAACAGATTATTCATCGTAACGATACTGTGTTTGTGTACAACAGTTTGTTCTGCCCAAAAATATATTACATGTGGGAAAAATCATAGATAAAGAAACAGGACTTCCCATATTTGGGGCATGCATATCAATCAAAAATACAAAACAGAAAACAGTTTCTGACAAGACAGGCAATTATCAAATTGACATACCCTCAAATGGAACATGTATTGTTGAGGTTTCATTTGTTGGATATAAACGAGTAAGGCAAGTCATTGTATTAAACGGCAATATCACAAAAGACTTTTCTTAGAATCATCGGCGAACGTCCTAACGAAGTTGTAGTGAGGGATCTTCCCAGCAGGCGGAAATAAACCGCATTCGGCAAAGTCCTATAGCTGTAACCGTAGTGGACGGATCAAAAGCTGCAGGGGACGTTCAAGCGGTATAGAAGAAATTCTTACACGCACGTCTGGCATCAAAGCAAGAAAGACAGGCGGATTGGGAAGTGCGTCGCGCATATCTGTACATGGTTTAGAAGGTAGCGTGTCGCCGTATATACTAATGGGTTTCACTCAACAGTCCTGACGGTTCTTTTCAGACATCAACGATATTCCAATAGATGTGATCAAATATATAGAGGTGTACAAGGCATTGTGCCTGCAGAATATGGGCGACGGATTGGGAGGAGCCATCATATTGTGACACGTGAGGATGAATGCGACCTAGTAGGATTCACGCAGGAATTGGCATCATTCGGAACATCCAAGACACTCACAAGTGCTCAAAAAGCTTTGCAAAGTCGGCATATTATTTAATGTTGCTTTCTTTAGAATAAATCCAAGAACGAAACTACACTGATGTCATGACGGTATTCGAAATAAACCTGCCAGTCTCAGAATACAGAAAGGTAAGACGAAATAATGACTATTATGACGCAGACTTCATCATGTCGGCATTGGTTTTAGAAAGCTATACTTCGATAAACTGGATTTGGAATGCGCCTTCTACAGAAATAAAAAGAGTATACAGTCTCTTTAACTTTTGATTCGCATGCCTATATGAAAGGCTTTAATATAATGCCCACTTGCATATAGCAAAAAGACGACTTCATCTTTAAAGGTTTGGAAATGAAATCATCCTTGTATTCCTATTATACAAACGAGCCTGATAGACACAACAACAACAAGAAGACAATGGGATGGGAACCATCACTCAGGCAATGGAAACAGAAGATAATCTTCTAATGAATCCATAACCGGCAATTTGAATTACGAAACAAATTTAATTTGAAAATACATTTGGACAACATACGATTCAACATAAATGATCAACTTGCTCTTTTCGGACTACCGTCCTAAAGATGAACGTACGAATGACTATCTCGGGTTCGATCTAGCTCGTTTCCCAGCAAAATGATTTCAAACAATATCGGACTCTGTCATTTTGTGCCTCTTCCAATCATCGTTTTTCAGAATTCCTTGACGATAAGCATTTACTATCTGAAGTCAAAAATCTTTAGAACAAGCGATGCTTGTCGAAAGCCCAAATGAAAGATGCATCAGCTCCCAAACAAACAAGTGTGAACAAACGTACTACGGATTTAGTGAGGAGTGAGCTGTGAGTTTTGGAAAGGCGTGAGGAAAGTTCTCGTTTTCACTCAATGCGAGACTCCTGACACAGGAGAACTTTTTCGGTAACGGAATGAGCATCAAGCATCAGTGAACTTTACTGCCTGAAATTGAGACAACCTCGAACGTTGGAACCATCATAGATACAAGAAATGTGATGGGACTCTACCCGCGTGCAGTGGAAACAAACTTCATTACATGTATACCCAGAATATGATAAGGCTTTTTCCCCGCTGATATCCGTTCATCTACACAAACTTGGGAAAGACGGCACGATGGGATTTGATACCGACTTTGAAAAGTAGACGTGACACCAAACATCTATACATATTTCAATCTTACACTACAGGACATTCGAGACCGGCGAAATGGTTAAACGATGCAAAAGGACGATAATCCCATATAATAACATGTACCCAACATACTGTCTTTCTATTTTAACTATGGTTTGGAGTATCATGCAGAAAATTTGCTGAGGCGAAATGAACTATCTAGAATTTATGGATGTGTCCCATGTCGGAGAATTCGATTGGGGATGGCAAATGAGGCCACTGTCCGACCAGCGTAAAAATGGATTATCCCTCCAACGATGTAGTTTACCATAGTGTACTTCAACAATCTTTTTGGCACAACAACATTTCATTGAGTTTCGAGTTGAGAACATCTTTGACAAGGAGAACTATATGGAATTCAGATGCCACTACAAGGCACTTTAAAACAAAATTGCGTTTTAATCTGTTCCACGACAAAACATCGGGCGGAGCAATGAGTTTGTAATATATTACCAATTTAAAAACAAATAAAATGAAACATTATTTTTAATCGCAGCCCTTGTGTTGCTATCTCTTGTAGGTCTCACCTCATGTGGAAAGGACTCTCGGACTTTCCTCCTCTACAAAAATCTGAAGTAGGATTTGTACAGCGTAAACATCGGAGAAAAACACATATATTAGCCTGTTCAAGGATTTTGAGTGTTAGTTCACTCAATACAGACAACGCATTAGTGCTTCCGAAGGGGCATTCACATTCGTGTATAAAAATAAGATATATGTGACAGATACAGAACACCTCTACAGTACATCCCTAGGATGGAATCCTTGTTCAAGAAGGAAACACCATGCTATTTCAAGTGGTGCAAAGTGCCACATACATCACATTCTTATCCGAGAAGAAAGCCTACGTTTCTTGTCTTGGATTAGGAAAGGTGTGGATTATAGATCCGTCCTCCATGACAAAAAACAGGAGAAATAGATTTATCTGGCTATTCCTTGGGAAGTTGGCTGGCGACAATAATCCTGAACCATGTGCTTCCATCATCAGAGACGGCATCTTATACGTGACGCTCTGCCAATTAAAAGTCTGCCTACTCATGCGAGAAGGACATATATACTATAGATACCAAGACCGATAGCTCCCATCAAAAATGATTAGTGACCCTCGTGCTACAATACTTCCTCTGACCCCCGCTGGGGAATCATTCGTGGACGAGAAGGGTGACATCTATTTCTGTGCGTAGCTATGTTTGGATACCAGCCTGGGGTCAAAGAAGATTCTTGCGCATTAAAGAGGGAGCAAGACTTTGACAACTCATATTGCTTTCACCCTTGCAGACGTAAACTTAGAAGGAGTAAGGGAACAGAACATCGTGTGCCTTATAATACAAAGTGTATGGTGGAAACGGAAAGGTTTATGGATACCTTAACATTCCCGGAGCGGCAAGCAATCCACCTGACTACGTTCATGACAAATCATTTCAAGCCTTTTGAGATTAATCTATACAATACAGACTGCAAGAAGATGAACTTTTTCTGGGAAACTGTAGGCTGATGCATCCATCTGCAAGTCTGGCAATACATATATCTTTCGGCATGTCAACAGACCAAGTGCATGGGCTACTCTGTCTATCACATGGATGATGGAAAGCTATGAAAAATTGAAGGTAAAGGTTTCTGGAGCACCCTACATGTTGCATGAGCTTAAATAGTTGCCATAAAATATACTGGATACAAACTCAACATCTGAAAGGATGCGAACTTCTTGATTAGAAACTTTAATCTCCTCAAAACAAGAAAAAGAGCTGTGTCGTTACTCATTATAGGGTTTGATACAGCTCTTTTAGTTTAGTGTTATAAACTATAAATTCTCATGGTTGTGCTTTTGGTTTTTATACACTGTCAATTCAGTTTTAATAAAAATCTTTCTTTTGTAGTAGCGTAGTAAATAATTGAAAGAATATTCGTATATCAATAAAAATCTTTAATCCTTTTTCTTTCAACGTATTATACCTTATTGTAGTTATGTAGTAAGATATAATCAATGAAAGAAAAAGAAAATATAATCATCAGGTATCCGTCTTTCCTATTAAGAATATCAGTGTTATTATGGATGTAGGTTTCTGCAATCTCTGACATACATGTTTCCTGAAGAAGTGTGCTTCCGTACTGTCCAATTGATAAGACAAGGCGATGATGATTGTGAGTGGATAAAGCGGAGCATAACCTCGCAGTCGTCCGTTCACGTAGACTTCCTGCTCCCCTGTATCCCTTTCGTCGGGTTGCGGGGAGACTTTAGTAGAAAGTTGCAGACGATAATTGAGCTTCCTCCATGTTACACTAAAGAAATCCACCAGTTCACTCTCTGTCATGGCTATTTCGCCTTTGCCTTTGCAAGTGATTTGCATATGTCGCCCCACTCGAAATAACTGCGGTCTCTTTTTATTTGATGGTGATTGACATTCATACGGTTTCCTCCTTCGTTTCTTTTGTCTGATGTTTCCTTATCAACCTATCCATATCCTCAGAAATCTTATTGTCCGTCACCTGTGCATAGATTTGGGTGCTTGATATGGAGGCGTGCCCCATCATCTTGGCAATGCTCTCGATGGGTATCCCTGCACTTAAACTCAGCGTGCCGAACGTGTGCCTTGCCATGTGGTAGGACAACCGCTCTCTGATACCGCAAGCCTTACCCACGATGCTCAGCTTTGCACTCATCACGCTACGGCTACAAGCACAGTGAAAGATAAAGTCGTTGCCTTTTTCCTTTCACCGTCTGCATTTCTTTCATACTCGGTCGTTCTTTCTTGCATTGATTGATGATGGTCTCTGCTATGGGGTGTAGTGGCACGACAAACTCCACCTTTGTCTTCTGCCTTTCTTTTCGGATATATTTCTGTCCGTCTGCTGCCGTTTGGACATGTCCAAATTGCAAATGTTCCATATCAGCAATAGCCAAACCTGTAAAACAGGCAAAGACAAACAGCCGTCTTGCTTGTTCTGCCTCCTTATCAATTACTCTCAATGCCATGAGTTTGGCAACATCGCTCTTTTGCAAAAAGCGTATCTTCTGTTCCGCTTTCTCATACTTGGCATTCTCAAAGGGATTGCAACGGATGATTCTTTGACTGACCGCACGATACATCAGCCTACTCAGCCAACAAAGATAACGATTCATGGTTGCTGTTGCCAAGCCTCGTTTTTTCAGATAGAAACGGTATTCTTCAAACAAGTCTTCCGTTATAGTGGCTATGACTATATCCGTCATTCCCTTATCCTTTACAAACTCCGTAAGTAACTTATCTGAATAGAGAAGATTCTGATAGGTTCCCTCAGCTCTCGATTTGCCCACGCACTCTTTAACGGATTGCAATTCTGCCTTGCTCATGGCAAGGAGTGTTGTCGGCATGGTGGCTATTCTCTGCAAACGGTTTTTAAGCAGTTCCACACTTACCACTCCGTCATTTATCAATATCTCCTGATAGGTCTTCTCTACAAGTTCCTTAAACTCGCCGATTCTTTGATTGGTTCTCTTGTCGGTTGTCAGTCCTTTCCTGCTGTTCCACTCGGAGGATTTGCATTCCTCTCCTGTGGTAATGGCTGTGCTCTTTCCGTCTATAGTGATACGGGCAGAGAATGGTAGTATTGCCGTCTGCCTTGTTTTTCTGTCTGTTGATATAGAATAGTGTCTTGAATGTACTTCTCATTGTCTTGTTGTTTTAATGTTTGGAATGAATGTATAAGAATATACAAAGTATAGAGATCAGATAGCCAACTGCATATCTTCGGTGAAAGAAAGAAACGGTTAAACTCCTCAAAGAGTTTCTGTGGTGTAACCTTTCGCATAACGTTCGGTCATACTTACGTTCGTATGTCCGAGCATCTTGCTCACCGTTTCAATAGGAACGCCCTGCTCCAATGTGATAAGTGTGGCAAAGGTATGTCTTGCCATGTGCGAGGTAAAGGAAAAGATATACCTGCTCGTAATCGTAAGGCTTTGAGACAGACTGATAAGTGGGATATTTTGATGAAAGGCAGCAGTGCTTCCCTTTCATCGCTGTGCATTTTCTCAATTAACCGAACAGCTTCGGGCAACAGCTTGATACGACAAAGCACGCCCGTCTTCTGCCGGTTGAACTTCAACCAAAGGCTACCATTATCATCACGAACAAGATGCTTCTTGCTTAGTTCCATCAAATCACAATAGGCTGCACCGGTATAACAGGCGAAGAGAAACACATCACGAGCGGTTTCCATTTCTTCTTCCAACTCATCAAAACGGAGTGCCTTCAATTTGTCCAATGCTTCTTGGTCAAGTGCCTTGGGTGTTTTCTTCTCCCCGCGTTCTATATGGACTTTGTCAAACAGAAGCGTATCAGCCAACCCCTCACGATAAGCCAGCCTACAGACGGTCTTCAAATCTGCTGCAACTCTGAAAAATGTGCTTTGCTGATGACCGAGTTCACCGAGACAGAACGTCTGCAATTCGTAGATGAAGCTTTTCTGTCAGCTGCGAGAATGCCAAATCTGAAACATGACACTTCTTCTGAATGAACTCCTGCAATCGTTTTTCGAGTGGAATAATAGGCGGACATAGACTCTTCCTTGATGTCTATACCGATATGGCTTTCTCCTTGATGAGCATATCCAATCTCTCGATGAGCATACATCGTGCCTGCACACAGCCTTGAAACTGTTCTTTCACATCGGTTGCATCAAATGGCTATCCTTTGGCAATCAACGATTGATAGGGCAGATTGAATGGAAAGCAGAAGATTTTCCAACCTCCCATTAATCTCTACCGCCTCGCGGCTCTTGCCGTCCATTCTGCTCTACGTGAATTCCATAAGTCGGGATTGCAGGAGAGTTTACAACTAAACTGGGCAATGGAGCGTCCAATGGTAATACGTCCCCATAATCGGAGCCTTGCCTCGACTTGTCCCAAACCGCTCTTTTTAAGGTAGAGCAACACCTTCATCTTCTGTTTTTCATACGCTTTAATATTTGTGGGTAAAGTTACCTGAATTAAAGCGTTCTCACTTATGCAGAAAACTGCCGACCAAAGCAACAGCCACACGAGTCGAGAAAATAATTCAGTTACTGAATACTGCACCATCGTTACCAACATCAAAACAAGGTAACACTCTGGTAACTGAACTTCTGCCTAAATCTGCATATTTCCTGCCCTTTACAAACAGAGCAGTATTATGCCAATTCGTGTATTTCTCCTCATTATCAGTTAGTTTACATCAATTTTCGATATTTCTTCTTTTTCAGTGATTAGTTACACCGCTGTATAATCAGTTATACACGTTTGTATAATTAGTTATACACGTCTGTATAATTCGCTATACAAACGTGTAGAACTCGATAGGTCTTATAGGAATACGATTGTACTGCTTATATAAGTATCATCGTATTACTTATATAAGCAGAAAAGAATTTATAATTGAAAGGCGAGGACTGTGCTTACTTATAACGTTTCATGCGCATAAGCACGGGATAATGCTCTTCATAGCGATCGAACTCAATGCTCTGCCCGTCATAACCATTCTCGGTAAAGGCATCACGGACGTCTTGTTGTTCTTCTTCGGTGATGGCACGGAGCTGTTCCTTAACATGATAATAGGTAGCTGCACCGAAAGCATTGCATAACGCTCAGTCGGACGCCACGCAAATCGGAGGCACGCACGTTGTCACAGATGTGAGATTCCCCAAAGCATAGCGTTCCTGCGGTTAGATATAAAGAGCGGACAATTAGGCTTGCCCGTTATCACGTTCGGATTGGTTACCATATAACGATCTCGTGTGCAATTTGCAAGCATCTGATAGGCTACGTGGCGGAAACATTCATTTGCTTTTCCACAATGAGAGCCAGGGCAATGAGCAAAATCAATGTCTAAAAGGTTATATTCCTCTTGTGTCATAATACTATTATTTTCAAAATTGTAATGGTTAGTTCTTAACAGATACAAAGGTAATGATAATTTCTTACATAATGGCAAACTATTCGGACTGATAATTTAATGTGAAGCGCTTCCTATAGTTATTCGATTATATTTATCCCACTACTCGACATGCTCCTTTATAAAGTCTTCGCCTAAGCGGAATCCTTCTTCATAAAAGATCTTCGAGCTTGTTGACATCCTTCTCCATTCTACCCAACAACAACAGGGCTTCTCTGGACGAATGACGAGTATCTTTCCTTGTTCTTCTAACTCGTCAATCAAATCTAACTGACGATTATACACCTCTATACGATGACTTAATGCGACACGTAGGCGGGGGTAATTACGATAAATAAACTTAGGTTGCTTATAATCTTTGCTCTTATCTCGCCATCCTTTATTACGTGTGCAAATCACTACGTTAGTATCGTGTCCAGTCTCAATAGCGTGTTGAACGGGAATAGAATCAACAATACCACCATCCAACAAAGGTTTGTCATCTATGGTGACAATCTTTACTTACATAAGGCAAACTGGAGGATGCCGTGCTAACTCATTTAATCTCTTCGCATTGCCCTCAGTTTCGGTAAGATATTCTGCTAACCCAGTCTCACAATTCGTTACAACCATCTCATAGACTTCGCCTAACTTACTTTGACGGAAGTACTCATCATAATCGAAGGGAACAAGCTCAAATGGGAACTGCTTATACAACAACTCAGGATTAAAAATGCAGCCCTGTGTTGCAAATGGCGTAAAGCCTATATAATCATACTTGGCAAAGCATATCGATGTTAGAAATACGTGCACGGCAGGGGCTGTCTGCTCATATATGACAAGCCGTTACAGGCACCATGCCGATACAGCTACGACATACTTAAAACGAAGATTATACTTCATAAAAGCATCCAATACGCCCGAGGTAAATACTCCGCGCATGCCACCTCCTTCTAATACTAAGCCCGTATTCCTATCAATTTGCATAAAAACTCGTTAAAAAACAACTGCAAAGTTAATAACTTTCAACCAAAAATAACTATCTTTGCAATCAAACCATCTAATTTATTGAAATATGTTTAGCAAAGAAACTTATGTAAACCGCCGAGCAGAGCTAAAGAAGCTCGTAAAGAGTGGTATCATCATTCTCTTTGGCAATAACGAATCACCTGCAAACTTCCCTGCAAATGGTTATTATCCGTTTCCGCCAAGACTCGTCTTTCCTCTATTACTTCGGTATGAAGCGTGATGGGCTCGTTGGTGTGATTGATGTTGATAACGACACCGAGACACTCGTTGGTGACGACATCGACATTGATGACATCGTTTGGTATGGAAGTGTTGATTCTGTTAGAGACATGGCCAATGCCGTTGGCGTGGCTAACACAGTAGACATGAAAGGACTCAAGACGATTTGCAACAACGCATTGCGTGAGCATCGTAAAGTCCATTTCCTTCCCCCTTATCGTGCCGATATAAAGATTCAGATCTTTGATCTCTTCGGTATTCATCCTAACCAGCAGAAAGAATCAGCAAGCATGGATCTCATCCGTGCCGTCGTAAAGATGCGTTCTGTGAAGACGCAAGAAGAAATCGAAGAACTGGAGCGTGCCGCCGTTATTGGTTATAAGATGCACACAACAGCGATGATTATTGCTAAACCTGGCGTAACGGAGAAGTACGTTGGTGGACAGGTTAGCGGTATCGCCAGTTCATACGGTGCAATGGTTTCTTTCCCAACCATCTTCTCGCAGCATGGTGAGATTATGCACGGTATCCCATCAATGGCTGTATTGGAATCAGGTCGACTTGCATTATGTGATGCTGGTGCCGAGACCATCAACCACTATTGCTCGGATAATACACGTACTTTCCCAGTAAATGGCAAGTTTACGCAGAGACAATTAGAGATATACAAAGTTGTTGAGGAATGTCATGACGCTGCTTTGAAGTATGCGAAACCAGGAGTCAAGTATGCCGATGTTCACTTTGCTATTTGCCGTATTCTCTTCGATCGCATGAAAGAATTAGGATTAGCAAAGGGCGATACAGACGCTGCTGTTGCTGCTGGCGCACACGCAATGTTCTTGCCTCACGGATTAGGTCACATGATGGGTATGGATGTTCATGATATGGAATCATTCGACCAGATTAACGTAGGATTCGATGAGGAAACACGCCCTAACCTAGAGCAATTTGGAACGAACTGCTTACGTATGGGTCGCCGTCTGGAAGAAGGATTCGTGGTAACTGATGAGCCAGGTATCTACTTCATCCCTGCTCTCATTGACGAATGGAGAGCAAAGAAACACTGCGCTGACTTCTTGAACTTCGATAAGCTTGACGAGTATAAAGACTTTGGTGGAATACGTCTTGAGGACGATATCCTCATCACCAAGGATGGATGTCGCTTTATTGGTAAAGACCTCATCCCTTACCATCCAAAGGATGTTGAAGAGTTTATCGCAGCCAACAGAAAGTAATTGATAACATATAATTAATAATTTCATCCAAGGCTGCCACTCAATGCAAAAGCTAACAATGGCAGCCTACTTTTATTTACAACTTTATGAAGAAAACATTAGTAGTAGCACTGCTCGCTTTGGTAGCGATAGGCGCTAACGCCGCAGACAAGAAAGAAGCATCTGCTTCTAACAAGCCTGTCTTTACGGTAGTAAAGCAGAATCCAATTACTAGTATTAAAGACCAGAACCGCTCAGGTACGTGCTGGGATTACTCTACACTTAGCTACTTCGAGGCGGAGATTCTCAAGAAGACTGGTAAGACTTACGACCTCTGCGAGAGCTTCGTAGCTAACAAGACCTACATGGATCGTGCCGTTCAAGTTGTTCGTCTGCATGGCGATTGCCAGTTCGCACAAGGCGGTTCAGCATACGACGTACTTTACACCATTCAGCACCATGGTATCGTACCAGAAAGTGCAATGCCTTTCCCTGGTTCGCTCTATGGCGACTCATTGAATAACTTCAACGAGTTCTTCTCATTGATGGAACCATACGTAAACGCAGTTGCACGCAACAAGGCTAATAAGATTTCAGGTCAGTGGAAGGTAGGATTGCAAGGCATTCTCGATGCTTACCTCGGCAAGTGCCCAGATAAGTTCACATACGAAGGCAAGCAATACACTCCAGAGACTTTCGCTGCAAGCCTCGGTGTGAATTGGGACGATTACGTAACCATTACCTCCTACACACACCATCCATTCTACACCACATTTGCTGTAGAAGTACAGGACAACTGGCGTTACCCACTATCTTACAACCTTCCGATGGATGAGATGATGCGCGTCATCGATAATGCCGTAATGAATGGTTACACCGTTGCTTGGGGTGGCGATGTTAGTGAGCCTGGTTTCTCACGCAAGGGACTCGCTTACATGGTTGATGGCAAGAAAGTTGAGAGCATGAAGGGTAGTGACATGGCTCACTGGCTAGGTCTATCTACTGCGAAGAAGAAGGATCTGATCGACTCTCTCGGCGTAAACGTACCAGAGATTACCCCTACACAGAAGCAGCGTCAAGAGCGTTTCGACAACTGGGAGCTAACCGATGACCATGGTATGCTCATATTTGGTATTGCAAAGGATCAGAATGGTAAGGAGTACTACATGGTAAAGAACTCTTGGGGTGAGACTGGTGACTACAAGGGTATCTGGTACATGACAAAGGACTTCATTGCAGCTAACACCATGGACTACATGATTAACAAGAATGCAATTCCTAAGGATATTCGCAAGAAGATGGGACTCTAATCACTTAGATTCCAATCACAAATAACTCTTCCCGTTCCATAGCTATGGAGCGGGATTTTTTTATGCTCTAGGCCTCGAAACAAACTAGTCTACCCCCACTTTCACATATCAACAACACATCGTGCGAAACACCCTATACAATAGTATAAACCACCCATAACCACCCGTAAAACATAGGCAAAGAAGAAGAAAAACATACGTATTGCATTTCATTTTCCCCGTATTCGCTTTCTTTTCTCAAGCGTTCTGCATTGTTTTGATACGTACATAATCGTATTATCTAAGCGTGATAAAGTATTATCTAAGTCTGATAATTAATTATCACGCTTAGATAATTAATTATCAGACTTAGATAATATAAAAACATACGTATTACGCAAATACAGAATAAGTACGGAAATAATACAAGATGCGTATAAAACAAACACGGAAACCGCAAGTGAGCGCAGTATATAAGGCTACTAAAAAGACTCTTAGCCGTTCTTGAATATACCATTCCCCTACCCTCCACCTGCAAATACCTATCATAAATTCATACAAATAGCAACGGAAACGAATCGGAAACATATACTTCATGAGTTGCAAAGGCGATATGCACCAGCCGTTCCACGCCTGCAAAAGTGGGACTTACTATGCCTGTCTAATACAAATATTCATCTTAGCCATCACGGCGGTTGGCTTTTTTTTTGTACCTTTACGGACAGAAATAAAAATAAATTAAGATGCATTTTAAATGGAACTATACACCACCGACAACCGAACAGAGTAATGCTGCTAAGGAATTAGGTGATAAGTTAGGCATGAGCCCTACACTTGCATCTCTGCTTATACGTCGCGGGATAACGACGGAGAGTGCTGCGAAGAGATTCTTCCGACCACAGCTGGCCGACCTCATCAACCCCTTCTTAATGAAAGATATGGATGCCGCCGTTGACAGGTTGAACGACGCAATGGGGCATAAGGAGCGTATCCTTGTTTACGGAGATTACGACGTAGATGGGTGCACGGCTGTTGCGCTGGTCTATAAATTCTTACGACAGTTCTATTCCAACATTGATTATTATATCCCCGACCGATATGATGAGGGTTACGGGGTGAGTAAGAAGGGAATTGATTATGCCGCTGAAACGGGTGTAAAACTTATTATCATCCTTGATTGCGGTATTAAAGCCATAGAAGAGATTACCTATGCTAAGCAGCGTGGAATTGATTTCATCATCTGTGATCATCATGTGCCTGACGAGACTATGCCGCCCGCAGTGGCGATATTGAACCCCAAAAGACCAGATGACTCTTATCCTTTTAAGAGCTTATGCGGCTGTGGTGTGGGCTTCAAGTTCATGCAAGCCTTTGCTAAGAATAATAATATTCCGTTCTCACGTCTCGTTCCCCTACTCGACTTCTGTGCCGTCAGTATAGCCGCCGACCTTGTGCCAGTAATTGACGAGAATCGTATCCTTGCCTTCCACGGATTGAAACAGCTCAACCAAAATCCTAGCTTAGGACTTAAAGCAATTATTGACATCTGTGGGCTGAATGGGCGGGAACTATCCATGAGTGATATTATCTTCAAGATAGGACCGCGCATTAACGCCAGCGGAAGAATGGAGAATGGTAAGAAGAGTGTGGATCTATTAGTTGAACGCGAATATAGCTTAGCGCTCAATCAGGCAAAACATATCGATGAATATAACGAACAACGCAAGGACGTCGATAGGCAGATGACGGAAGAGGCGAACCAGATTGTGGCACGCCTAGAGAGTCAGAAGCACCAATCCAGTATCGTACTGTATGACGAACACTGGAAGAAAGGTGTCATCGGTATCGTTGCCTCTCGCCTCACTGAGATATATTTCCGCCCGACAGTTGTACTGACCCGTGACGAGAATCTTGCTACTGGTTCTGCCCGTAGTGTAGCTGGTTTTGATGTCTATGCGGCTATCAAGAGTTGCCGTGATTTACTTCTAAACTTCGGTGGACATACTTATGCGGCTGGCTTAACGATGAAGTGGTCGGATGTTAAGGAGTTCCGTAAGCGGTTCCAAGCATACGTAGAGGAGCATATTGAACCTGAACAGCGGGAAGCCATACTAGACATTGATGCCGTCATAGACTTCAAAGATATTACGAAGAAACTGCATAGTGACTTGAAGCGATTCGCACCTTTCGGACCTGCAAATCCTAAACCTATCTTCTGTACGTTGGATGTGTACGATTTCGGAACAAGTAAAGTCGTTGGACGTGAGCAAGAGCATATCAAGCTGGAACTCGTTGATTCGAAATCAAACAATGTTATGAATGGTATTGCTTTCGGACAGAGTGCGTCGGCACGATACATCAAATCCAAGCGTTCGTTTGATATTGCTTATACCATCGAGGACAATGTCTTCAAACGTGGAGCTGTACAGCTGCAGATTGAGGATATAAGACCTACAGAGGAGTGATAATCGTTGACGAATGCAGGGTGGTCATAAGTAAGACTCAGGCTGAATAGCCCTTTCCTGCCTTCAAAACCCAAAGATTAAAGAGCGAACACCCAAGTTCAAAGTTCCTGGTTTCTAGGTCAAAGTCCAAACACTAAAGGTCAAACATCAAAGCTCAAAGTAGCAAGTCCAATGTCCTATCTTGACATTCTTCATAAGTACTGGGGGTATCCCGACTTTCGTGGTATTCAAAGAGAAATTATCGAGAGTATCGGTGCGGGGAAGGATACCTTAGGACTAATGCCAACAGGAGGAGGAAAATCACTAACCTTCCAAGTACCAGCATTAGCCCAAGAGGGCGTGTGCATTGTCATTACTCCGCTTATCGCATTGATGAAAGACCAAGTGGAGCACCTTCGACACAAAGGAATAGCCGCAGCAGCTATCTACTCTGGGATGAGTAGAGATGCGATTGTAACAACATTGGAGAATTGTATCTTTGGTGGCGTTAAGTTATTGTACATCTCACCCGAGCGCATTAGTTCTGATCTCTTCCAAATCAAACTAAAACACATGAAAGTGAGTTTCATCACGGTAGATGAGGCTCATTGCATTAGTCAATGGGGTTACGACTTCCGCCCATCCTAGTTGCAGATAGCAGTGATACGAAAGCTCGTACCCAACGTACCTATCCTTGCGTTAACTGCCACTGCCACACCTGACGTCATTGACGATATACAGGAACGACTCGGTTTCACAGAGAAGAATGTCTTCCGTATGAGCTTCGAGCGAAAGAATCTTGTGTATGTTGTCAGACAGGCGGAAGATAAAGAGGCGGAGATGGTTCATATCCTTCAATCAATACCAAAGACGGCTAGTGTTTACTGCCGTAGTAGGAAGCGAACGAAAGAGGTTGCGCAACTGCTTATGCAGTATGGTATATCCGCAACATGGTATCATGCAGGACTGGAGCCAGCCGTGAAGGATCAACGTCAAAGTGAATGGCAACATGACAAGGTGCGTGTTATGGTTGCGACGAATGCCTTTGGTATGGGAATTGACAAAGCTGACGTGCGTGTGGTGGTACACATGGATTGCCCTAGTTCGCTCGAGGCTTATTTCCAAGAAGCGGGACGCGCAGGGCGTGATGGGCAGAAGGCTTATGCGGTTTTACTCTATAATGGGCATGACAACCGAACGCTACAAAAGAGGTCGAAGCACGTTCCCCCTAAAGAATATGTACAACAGGTTTACGAGCACTTAGCTTATTTCTATCAAATAGGCGTGAATAGCGGTGAAGGATGTACGTTTGAGTTCCCTATTGATAAGTTCTGTGCAACATTTAAACACTTCCCTATCCGAGCCAACGCTGCGTTGATTCTATTACAACGAGCTGGTTATATTGACTACGAACCGAACCCAGATAATAATGCACACGTGTGCGGTTCTTGTTAAGACGGGATGACCTTTATCGACTTGATTCATTAAGCGAGAAAGAGAATGATGTCGTCATATCTCTACTTAGGAACTATGGTGGATTATTCACGGACTATGGTTATGTCGATGAGAGTTATATAGCGCAAGAGGCTGGTCTTGACCGCAATCAAACTTATATGGTGCTTGTAAATCTAAGCAAGAAACGCATCATAGATTTCATTCCTCGCAAGAGTATTCCGCTCATTAGCTATAAGAGAGATCGTGTTGATGGTAGCGATGTCATACTGGATAAAAGCGTTTACGAAGAGCGGAAGGAGCAATTCCAGAAGAGCATTAATTCTGTTATTAATTATGCACAGAACGATAGGGTTTGTAGAAGTAGACAGCTGCTCTATTATTTCGGAGAGAAGAAATCAGTAGATTGTGAGCAGTGTGATGTATGTCTCTCTCATACTCATCACGATAATCACGACCAGCAAGAGGAGATAAAAGAAAAGCTCCTCGCAATGGTAGCTGATGGCGAGAGACATCATGTAACAGAGGTTAGACTGCTTGATGAGGATTGGGATATGGTCACCAAGGTTATGAAGGAACTTATGGACGAGGAACAATTATTAATGGATGGGAGTTACCTCATTCTATCAGACAAATAACACCCTGCACCTACAAGCTTCTATTTCTTCACAAAGTTCATTGCTCTTTGTTATTCTCACATTAAAGTCTAAGTCTGAATCACGCTGCTCACAATAGAAATGTAAGCGATCTCCTTGATGAGACTCTGCTACGTATGCAATCTCAAGACGCTTAATTGTATGCTGACGATACCAATCTAAATCCCACAAGTCAAATATATGTTCAATATACTTAACGGAGTTGATGTGCCCATTCACATCACATCACTATAATAGGTATCAATAGAACGGATAAGTGAAGCCTTATCTGTTATCTTCACACGTGAAGACTTACCAATCGGACAAATATAGTCTTTCTCTATGTATTCATTAATAAGACCTTCACGGATAGCAAATATATCTGAAGGCTCACGAGTACCCGTGTCGATGAGTGCCCAAACGCTCTTACCATATCCATAAATGTGTCCTGACTCACTAACGACCTTAAAGTTGCGACTTGTAAAATACTTCATAGCATCATCAACCCATGTCTCAACATAAAACTTGTCGTATGCTTTAGGCATATCCTCCATTTCGATAGCGAGACGACTCAACACCCATGCTTTGTTGATAGTATTAAGATAATTCATGCCATAACATCGCTCATTGCTATGAAAATCAGCTGCATTAAGCATATGATTACCTAAATGTCCCATGAATAGATGATTAGAGAAATCGCAATGAAAAGGTTCTGTCATAAACTCATATCTTCCTATCTTCGGTAACTTATCCATTTCTTTATTATTTAATAAACAATATCATATCAACCTATCAGACAATTATATAACGGCTTTCGATATTGCTTTATTACTTCTCTACAACTATAAATAACAAAGATATCACGACTCACTATAGTTATTATACCTATACTGAAGTGCGTTTTTATTCTTTATTTCATTTGCTGTCATATTTAACATTTGCTGTAAACAACCTAGTTTCTAGAATGTTATATATGCAGAGGAAATGAGAGGAATGACAGTAAACTTAATTTCATGAATAATATTCTATGGTTCATCCAATAGAGAATAAATCCATTAATCAAGGACAACTAAAAAGGGATGCACCTCAAGAGATGCATCCCAAATTGTTTTATAGAAGTTTTAACTTCTTAATTTGTATGACTGATTACTTTACGTAAACAACAGCCAAACGGTTAGAAGTTACACCCTGTACACCCTTACCAGTTGCCTCGTCAACGATAACGCCACGACCCTTGAGATAGTTAGCAACTACGTCAGCACGAGCCTGTGAGAGACGATCGTTAAGTTCCTTAGAACCCTCTGGAGAAGCTGTACCAACAACCTGAACGTGAACACCCTCCTTAACGTTGTTAAGAGCAGCCTTAGCGTCGTTTGTAAGAGCAGACTTACCCTGAGCGAATGTTACGAATACGAGGTCAGATACAGTGAACTCCTTAACCTTAACTGCAGGAACTTCATAACAACCTCCTTAGTGATAACCTCTGGCTTACGGTTACGAAGCTCATTAATCTGTGCGTTCAATGCATCGATCTCAGCCTGGTCACGTGGAACAACGATTGTGAAGTTGTGTGTACCATTAGAGTTCTTGAACTTGTAAACAACACCAGCGTTCAACTGAACAAATGAGTTGTTAATGTTGTAAGCTGGCTGACCATCCTGTGCAACTGCCTTGTAGTTATAGTTTACATCATAATTTACTATACCAGCAGCTGTAAGAACTTTAGAACGATCCCTTACCTAGGGAAAGCGAAGTTGATAGAAGGCTCAACATAAACCTGCCACTGCTTCTGAGAACCGAAGTTGTAAGCGAAGTCTAAAGCAGCCTTAGAAGTCATGCGGTTACGCTGACCAGAAGTAAGCTCTTCTAGTCTTGTTGTTTGTAAATACGTGATCCCAACCAAGACCATAAAGTGCGCTAACCTCAAATGCACGAGGCTCACCCTTGTAACCACCGAAGAGGTTGCTCAAGTTTACTGTACCGAGTAAACTAACGTTTGTAGCGCGAACTGCTGTACCTGTTGAGTGCCAAGGCTTGTTTGAGAAGTAAGCATTACCCTCAACAGCTAAACCGAATACTGGGTGAAGTAACGACCAACGCGGATACCAGCGTTTGGATCAAGGTCGCTCAACCACTTGTGACCAGTAGTCTTAGTAGCAACACCACCATTAATACCAACGTAAACGTTGTCAAAAGCCTTGCTCTCTGCTACAGTCTGAGCAGAAACTGAAGCTGCCATGAAGCAGCTGCTAACATCAAAACTAACTTTTTCATTGTCTCTCTGAATTAATTAATATTTATAAATTATACAGTATCAATGCTTTAACTCGGCTGCAAAGTAATAAAAAAATAATGAAACAGCCAAATCTTTTTCCACAAAAGTTTACGTATAGAGGGGTACTAGTGAACAAATTAAACTATATTATTGGAATAATAGAACAATCTAATATACGAAATAAACTTAATAAGGTGTGCTTTAAATGAGATCAATCTCTTTATAAATAGAAATTAAGGATCCCATAGCATCACTGCTGAGATCCCTTAAACAAATTAGAGAGTTATAAAAATCAGGTTTCTTTGTATATCATTTTACTGCTGAACGATTATCTTCATACCTTCTTCCACTGCTTGCATATTCAATGGAATCAAGTTATGATGACGTTCAGGCAAACTCTTATAGAGTGCTTTCTTCAAACCGTCAGTACTTACAACAGGGCAAACCTTAAGTAATCCACCTAAGACTATCATGTTGAAAACTTTGGCATTCTTCATTTCAGCAGCCTTGTCCATCGCATTGACACGATAGACAGTGATGTCCTTACGAGCTGGTAGGATTCATCACTCCATAACCATCATAAATGAGGATACCACCTGGCTTCACCTTTGGTTCGAACTTATCTAACGATGGCTGATTGAGGACAATTGCAACATCATACTTACTGAAGATAGGTGAAGAGATGCGCTCATCACTGATGATAACAGTCACATTAGCCGTACCACCACGCTGCTCTGGACCATAAGCAGGCATCCATGTTATCTCCTTATCTTCCATTAGTCCTGAGTATGCAAGGATCTTACCCATAGAGAGTACACCCTGCCCACCAAAGCCGCTAATAATTATCTCTTTTTCATATTACACCTTTATTTATATATAGAGAAAGACTAAAGATTGGTTGTATCTTTCAAATCGTCCCTTTCTCATATTCAGGAACATATTCTCACGCATCCACTCATTTGCCTTTACTGGAGAGTTTCCAACCACTATTACATGTTGCAACAATCTCTATCAAGGAACTACCTTTCCCTTGCATACTTGCCTCGAAAAGCTTTGCGAATAGCACGCTTTGCCTTGTTAATAGAGGCAACAGTATCTACACTCTGACGAGTTACATAACAAGTTCCCTTCAAAGTGACTAGCAAGTTCGGTGATATTTAAGTTGTAACCATGCAGTTCTGGTTCACGACCATAAGGACAAGTTGCTGTTTTCTGCCCCATCAATGTTGTTGGTGCCATCTGACCACCAGTCATACCATAGATAGCATTATTGATGAAGATGATTGGAATATTCTCACCACGATTCAACGCATGAATTGTCTCAGCAGTACCGATACATGCCAAGTCACCATCACCCTGATAAGTGAACACTAGACGATCAGGCCATACACGCTTGATACCAGTTGCTACAGCTGGAGCGCGACCATGAGGCGCTTCCTGCCAATCAATATCAAGATAGCGATAAGCAAATACAGCGCAACCAACAGGGCATACACCAATAGCCTTATCGGTCATCCCCATCTCTTCGATTACCTCTGCAACTAATTTATGAACCACACCATGTGAACATCCAGGACAATAATGCATTGTCGTATCATTCATCAAGGTCGGCTTCTTATACACCAAATTCTCAGGTGAAATTATATCATTTGCCATAATATATCGCCCTCCTCTCTTACTTTACTAACTTTTTCTTTGAGGTGCATTCACAATCTCTTCTGGATCAGGAACGATACCACCCAAACGCCCAAAATGTTCTACTGGTAAAGCACCATCAATCGCAAGACGAACATCCTGTACCATCTGACCAGCGTTAATCTCACTAACCAAGATTCCTTTCTTGCCTTTGCAAAGATCTGCAAGCTGCTTACTTGGGAAAGGCCAGAGTGTGATAGGACGGAAGAGTCCAACTTTCAAGCCTTGCTCACGAGCTAGCTCGACAGCCTTCTCACCGATACGTGCAGCACTACCAAAACTTACGATTACATAATCTGCATCCTCACATTGCTGTGTCTCGAAGCGCACTTCATTCTCACGTATCTGACGATACTTCTCCTGCAAATGTAGGTTTCTTTGTTCCATTACCTCTGGCATTAACTCCAAAGAGGTGATGATATTAGGCTTACGACCTGCTGTGCGCCCCATAGATGCCCACGGGCACTCTTTACGAATCTGCTCTTCTGTACGACGAGGTTTCATTGGTGGGAGAACAACCTTCTCCATCATCTGACCAATCACACCATCAGACAGAATCATCGCAGGGTTGCGATACTTAAATGCCAATTCAAAAGCAAGGTCAACAAAGTCCGCCATCTCCTGAACAGAGTTAGGTGCTAATACTATAACGTTATAATCGCCATTACCGCCACCACGTGTCGCCTGGAAGTAATCACTCTGACTTGGCTGTATCGTTCCAAGTCCAGGACCACCACGTTGTACATTTACAAACACACCTGGGAGCTCTGCACCTGCCATATAACTGATACCCTCTTGCATCAAGGCGACGCCTGGTGAAGAAGAACTTGTCAACACACGTTTACCAGCACCAGCACCACCATAAATCATATTGATGGATGCCACCTCACTTTCAGCCTGCTAGGACAACCATTCCCGTGGTCTCCCAAGGCTTCAAAGCAGCCAGCGTCTCTATTATTTCACTCTGTGGAGTGATAGGATAACCGAAGTATCCGTCCGCACCACAACGAATTGCAGCATGGGCGATAGCCTCGTTACCTTTCATCAATTTTACTTCTTGTTCTGCCATAAATTACCCCTCCACTTTTTTACGATAGACTGTAATACAGCCATCAGGACACACTGTTGCACAAGCTGCACAACCGATACAATCATCTGGTTTAGCAGACTCAACAAACGGATATCCGTGGACATTTACTTGTTTCTGAGCCAAGGCAATCACATCTTTCGGGCATGCAACGATACACAACTGGCATCCTTTGCAGCGATCAGTGTTCACTACGATGGCACCTTTCATCTTGCTCATAGTTTTTGTATTTTAAGGATTATACGCATCCTTGTTATAGAAGTTTAGAATATTCTCTAGCATCTCTTTTGCAACTACTGCCGGCGAGTTAGGGATCCAGTTCGATAGCCTCCATATAATTGGCTAAGGCATTCTGCCAGTCTCCTCGTTGCCGACACTCATTGCCGAGCTGTAGATATTCTTCTGCTGTCATCACTTATAATATTCTTTCTTGCCTGCTGCAAGTGTATTCTTCATCAAAGAACAAATCGTCATCGGACCAACACCTCCTGGTACTGGAGTGATGAATGAGCATAACGGAGCGACCTCATCAAACTTCACGTCACCATTCAAGCGATAGCCACTCTTACGTGTTGCATCGGGTACACGCGTCGTACCAACGTCGATAACTACAGCACCTGGTTTAACCATATCGGCTGTTAGAAATCAGGGGCGATCAATGGCTGCAATAATAATATCGGCTTCCTGACATTCTTTTCTTCAATGTCGCTGAATGCGAGTGGCAAACTGTTACGGGTTGCATCTCCATATTGCTTCTGCATCATGAGCTGTGCCATAGGCTTACCAACGATGTTACTTCTACCTAAGATAACGCACTTCTTACCAGAAGTTGGAATATAGTAATGCTGCAGCAGAGTTAGGATATCTAATGGTGTTGCTGATATAAAGCATGGTAAACCGATCGCCATTCGCCCCACATTAACTGGATGGAAGCCATCCACGTCTTTGCGATAATCAATAGCCATGATGATCTTCTGCTCATCAATATGCTTTGGTAATGGGAGTTGCACGATGAATCCATCAACGTCATCATCCTTATTTAACTTGTCCACAAGCCAACAACTCCTCCTCGGTAACATCAGCTTCGTAACGGATAAGCGTGAGACTTAAAAGCCACACTGCTCACAAGCAATAACCTTGTTCTTTACGTAAGTCTCACTTCCCCCATCGTGCCCTACTAATATAGCAACCAAATGTGGTTGTTTACCACCTGCCTTTGTAATAGCCTTTACTTCCTCCGCAATCTGCTGTTTGATAGCTGTTGCGGTTGCCTTACCGTCAATTAACTGATATTCCATAGCTTATATTATTATTGTTTGTTGATGATTCTTCTTACAAGACCGCTTTCGGCATAGAGGGCATACCAGGCATACCTTTCATCTTGCTCATCATACCAGCCATCTTAGAACCTGTAACCATCTTCATCATCTTACGCGTTTGGTCAAACTGCTTAATGAGTCGGTTTACTTCCTGCAAGCTAGTACCTGAACCCTTCGCTATTCTCTGGCGACGTGGGTTATTCAACACCTCTGGATTCGTGCGTTCCTTTGGTGTCATGCTCTGTATGATAGCCTCAATACCCTTGAAAGGCATTATCGTCTATATCTACATCGCGGATAGCTTTACCCACACCAGGAATCATCGAAGCGAGAGTCTTTCAGATTACCCATCTTCTTTATTTGTTGTATCTGGTTGTAGAAGTCATTGAAGTCGAATTGGTTCTTCTGTATCTTCTTCTACAAGCGTTTCGCCTCTTCCTCATCGAACTGCTCTTGTGCTCGTTCCACCAAAGAGACTACGTCACCCATACCTGAGATACGATCTGCCATGCGTCCCTGGATGGAACACATCAATAGCTTCCATCTTCTCGCCAGTACCGATGAATTTGATTGGCTTGGTTACAACTGTGCGAATTGACAAAGCAGCACCACCGCGTGTATCACCATCGAGTTTCGTTAGGACAACGCCGTTGAAGTCTAATCTGTCATTGAACTCCTTAGCAGTGTTAACAGCATCCTGACCTGTCATGGAGTCTACAACGAACAGCGTTTCATCAGGGTTAACATGATTCTTGAGACTCTCAATCTCATTCATCATCTCCTCATCGACTGCCAGTCGACCCGCGGTATCGATGATTACCACATCACAACCTTTCGCCTTTGCCTCTGCGAGGGCGTGATCAACTATCTCATTAACGTTCTTGTTCTCTGGTTCTAGATATACAGGAACGCCCACCTGTTCGCCAACAACCTTCAACTGGTCGATAGCTGCAGGGCGATATACGTCACAAGCAACCAACAAAGGGTTCTTATGTTCCTTTGTCTTCAGCATGTTTGCTAACTTACCAGAGAATGTGGTCTTACCCGAACCCTGCAAACCACTCATCAAGATAATGGCTGGACGGCTTGTAAGATTTAGACCTACTGCTTCGCCACCCATCAACTCTGCTAACTCATCATGCACTATCTTCACCATCAACTGACCAGGCTTCACGGCTGTAAGTACGTTCATACCGAGAGCCTTCTGCTTTACTGTATCGGTAAAAGACTTGGCTACTTTATAGTTAACGTCGGCATCGAGTAATGCTCTACGAACATCTTTCAAGGTCTCTGCTACATTGATCTCCGTTATCTTTCCCTCACCTTTAAGGATCTTAAAGGAGCGTTCTAGACGATCACTTAAATTCTCAAACATTGCTTTATAGTATACTTATAATTCTTTTCTGATATACAAAGATAGCAAAAAGAGAAATAAACCAACAAGCCAGTTAGTAGTATTTTAATGTATTTTAAAACACTTATTAGCTATTCATGCGCATATAAATATGCTTTGTGCAGAAATATGACTACAATTAAGGTAGACGATGTTAGCTGATACTTCAAGCATTCCTATACCCCGTGTCTTTCGTAAAGTATGATAAAAGAAGTCAGCGCCTATAGCCTCAATAGAGTATCATGTGCGTGATACTGGAATATCATCAGGGTGATACTGGAGTATCATCAGCGTGATACTGGAGTATCATCAGCGTGATACTGGAGTATCATCAGCGTGATACTGGAATATTCTTTGGAGAAAGAAGAATATTACCTAATAATAAAAGAGAGCCTCTCTTCACATCGAAAAGAGCCTCTCTTCACATCAAAGAAACGCCCTCTTCAAATGAAGAAGAGCGTTTCCTTCTGTATTGCTTCTTGTTTACTGCTAACGAGGCAGCGCATCGTTACACATCAACCAACCTATACTTGTGCGTTATCTGGGTCTATATCTTCAGAGTCGAACTCCTCTTTACCACGCTTCACATCACCTTCGAACGTTACAAAATAGAACCCTTTTCGAGGTGTCCACTCCATACAGAAGAGTTCAGAGGGGCTGCGGAATCCATTGCGTTTGATGGCTTTCTGCACCCATTCCTGCGTGTGATTAAACTGTGCAAGACTGCTTTCTACAATCTCTCCGTTATTCACCAACAATACGGAATAAGCAGTTTGACCGGGCGAAAGAACCGTCACGGCACCATTAGCCTCAAATAGAACGTCGTCTACATCGAACATAGAAAAGATGCCTTTCTGCCTTAGCATTAATCTAAACTGCTCCATCTCAAGACTGTTGCGCTTAAAGTTTCTAAAGTTTAGAACGCCATCTTTCACCAGAAAGACACTCTCGCCCTTAATGAGATGACGCAGATAAGCGGAACGCATAGCGAAGCGGACAAGCATATTAAAGGCTGTCCAGACAGCCAAAGCGAAGATGAGATGCCAGATGGTCATATCTGGGTTGTACAAAACACCACCGACTAACGCACCAATCACGAATGTACTAACGGTGTCAAGATGCGTCAACTGTCCCATTTGCGCTTTACCCGTAATGCGTAAGAAGGCTAAAATACCAATCATGCCCACAATTAGCTTCATTGCTATTGCGCCATAGGGCTGGATTAAATCTACCATTGTTATTATCTGATTAAGAATTATCGTACGATCTTATTGACGTGCAAATATACCGCTTTCTCACTGATTACACATGCTAAAGAAGCATAAATCCTCAAATAGTAACAACTTATAGATAAAAAGATTGTAATTCTTTGTCTATTGGAAATTAATACTTACCTTTGCACCGAATAAGAAATAGGTAAGGAAGTGTGTGATAACATCTAAGAACGTTATATCACGTATCCCACAAAATAGCTAAGGGTTAAATCATGGAATATTTCATTAATATTGATAACGAAAAGAGGGGACCATACAGTCTTAACGAGCTTGCCGAACGTAAGATTCAGGCTACAACATTGGTCATGCCTACCGATACACAGCAATGGATTCCAGCTTGGCAAATAGAAGAATTACGTACGATATTAGTAGGAAATGATCCTATTGATACCGAGACACAGGAGCAGGATATGCCTTACGTAGAGGCTACTCCCATTGAACAAGCTGCTCAACCTGAAGCAATTCCACAGCAACAAATGACGCAAAAGAAGAGTCACATGGGTTGTCTCTTGGGTATATTGATTACCTTAGTGGCTTTCGCTATCGTCTTAATCCTCACCTGTCCGAAACCGGAACAGCATAAGGAAGTGCTGTCGGGTGTAATCACTAAGACGGTGAATGACGCTGTTAACGACACGACCAACACAACGGGTAACGCACTCATCGACAATGCTTTCCGCTCTATCAGTAATGCTTTTGCAGGAAATGTGATACGCTCTGCAGTGGACAACCTCGTTACGGTGGACAATCACATTATATATTCTACGGGCAAGATAAACTATGCTGGGCAAGATCACATCGTATCTCTGGGACTCTTAGGACATATCTTTACGGTTGACGAGGACGACTTGCAGGAAGCTGCAAGGCAATACTACAAGAACTCGGAGGTAAATCTTAAGGATCAGATAAGGCAGAAGGCGCAGAAAATGATACAAGACAAGATTGTCAAACCAGCTACATCTACGATTGAAGATATGGTTGATGGGGCGATAGGTGGTCTATTAGATGAAATTGGATTAAGCAAGAGCAAGGCTGATATCCACAAGCAAATAGAACAGTCGACAGACTCAATTTTCTAACATAACATATAAGAGTAAGCCTACGGACTAAGGCTAACACAAAAGTAAAAAAGTATCGTATTTAATTATTATAACACTAAGAAAGTAAAGAAAAGTATGAAAAAGATTATTATTAATGGGTGCTATAGCACTAATGACATCATGTGGTTCTACACAAAACACAACGGCTATCAAGAACCTAAAGGAACAGCAGAAAGTACTCGACCTAACTGCTAAGTTGAATAAGACGCAGCTTGATTATGAGAAAGAGAAAGTCGACTATAATGAGTTAGCGGAGAAGGCTGCTAATGTTAACGCTGACGCTAACATAGCAACAACCGACTTCACTGCAACAAGCCCTTCTAGCACAGTAAAGGATGCAAAGGACACTATCAAGAAATTGAAAGAGGCAAAAGCCATAAATAAGAAGTTGGCTAAGAGTAAGAAAAAATTGGATAAGATGGGTAAGAAGATAGCTAACCTTCAGTCCAAAATTGACAAGTTGAATAAGAAACTTAAGATTTTTGATAAGCAATAGCAACTAATAAACAGGGACGCACACTAACATTTGTACGTCCCTTATTTTTTATCCCCTCTATCACATTTAGAGCTTATCAACGCACATGAAGAAAAGACTTTCGATTGCATTATTTGCTTTATTACTCTCTATCCCGTCGTATTCTCAGATGTTATTCTCGGAGAATCTCACTTTAGACATTGATAGTACGAAGACCATACAAGGTTCTCTCATGCCAGTATTAGACTTTAAGACAGAACAAGAGAATATACTCACTGTTAAGAACACTGCTAATCTCAACGTATTGATAAAGCACCGCCGTGTTATCAACCTCATCAATAAACTGGAGTTCTCAACATACGGTAAGAAGGTGACAGTAAGCGGTGGATACGTTCACATGGAGCATCGTTACTTATTGAGCCGAGCCTTTGAAGTCTATCCCTATGCCGAGTCGGAATGGGCAGGAAGTAGAGGCTTAGAGTTTAAGGTATCTACTGGTTTGCAATCACGTTATCGACTTGTAAACAAAGAGAAGTTCCTTATGTTCGCTGCAGCAGGTGTGTTCTATGAGTTCGAGAAATGGAAAGATCCAACCTCATCTGCGCCCACACTCTACGCTTGTAGCCGTAGTATCAAGACGCATCTGTCCTTGAGTTTCAAGCATCACATCAGTGATCATTGGGACTTAACAGCTACTGCTATTCACCAAGGAAAGCCTGATAGCTATTTCAAGAAAGCCAGATTCGGGGGTGCGGTAGACCTCTTATATAAGATAACACCAGCTATTGGTATCAATGGTTCTTATCGTCTCATCTACGATACGGCACCTATCGTACCTATAAGAAAGTCTTACACTGCGGTAGAAGCAGGTCTCAACATTAACTTCTAAATATTCGCTATCCCTTAAAGAGCCCTTCTTTAAGGGATAGCCATTTGTAACACCAAGGGCAAATGATCGCTAAAGCCATTGTTATAACGCATCCCGTTATAGTCACGGCGAGGCTTTACTCCACCATACTTTATATCTTCCTCCAATAGGAATGGAGCGTCATTGATGTGGCATGAAAGTACATAGGAACGAAGGTTCTCACTAATGAGTATCTGATCCAAACTACCCCATTCTCCATGATAGCGATACGTTCCTTTTGCCCCATTCTTACCCTTTGCTTGTGCCGAGACATTCAATAAGTTACGTTCGTACAAAGGCTTTAATGAAGGGCTATCAGCATAGTCATTGAAGTCGCCCATCACGATTACCTTCGCATCAGAGTGGCGTCTCTGAATAGAGTCAACCACATTACTTACTTGCATCATCACGTGCTTTCGGAAAGGTTGCGACTGCATTTCTCCACCCCTTCTACTAGGTGCATGAAGCAATAGAACATGTAGGGTGTCACCATTAAATAATAGCCCCCTTGACATAGAGAATATCACGAGTTGGTTGCATGTTGGCTATCAAACTAACCCTGATGGTATCGGTCTTTAGCAAGCGAAAAGAGAAGGGAGAATAAAGCAAAGCCACGTCTATACCACGCATATCATTCGATGACGTCATTACGTATTCATATCGTGCCTTGCGCAATAAAGAGCGTTTCGTAAGATCAAAGAGTACGCTATCATTCTCTACCTCGCACAATCCGACGAGGTCAGGTAACCGCCATCCACAACTATCCTCACCACAGGCTATGATGGTCTGCCCCGTCCTATTCAACTTCTTCCAATACTTCGCTCGTGTCCAGTGACGTGGTGAACTGGGTAAGAACTCATAGTCATTCTTCAGTGTATCATGCCGTGCATCAAAGAGATTCTCAGTGTTTAGTTCTACGATAGTAAACCGACTCTGTGCTTCAGAGTATAAGGTTATTACACCCAAAAGAAAGGTTAACAACAAACGCAACATATCAGTATTTTTAAGTACAAACAGACCTATGATTGATTGACGATAGCCAACTGCTGTCGTACACTCTCCTCATGGATAAGCTCGAAGATATGCGCTGCAAACTTTGGATTCATACCACATAATCCTGCTTGTGTACCGCGTTTCTCGAGTATCTCATTATATCTCCTCGTCTGTAAGATAGTCATGTTATGTTCCTTCTTAAAGGTTCCTATCTCCCTACATAAGCGGAAACGCTTCGCAAGGAGTTCCATCAATGAGTTGTCTAACTCATCTATCTGCGCACGTAACGAACGGATATCTTCAGTCGTGAAGGTGTCATCACGTATCACAAGTAACGACAGAATATAATCCAGAATATCAGAGTCACCTGCTGCTTAGCGTCACTCCATGCCTCTTTTTGGGTTGCAATGGCTCTCTACGATGAGTCCATCAAAGCCCAAATCCATTGCTTGCTGACAAAGAGGAGCTATCAAGTCACGGCGTCCAGCAATGTGACTAGGGTCACAAATGATGGGTAATCCAGGAATACGACGGCGCAATTCAATAGGGATTTGCCACATCGGTAGGTTTCGATATATCTTCTTATCATAGCTAGAGAAGCCTCGATGGATTACCCCCAGACGCTTTATCCCTGCTTGATTCAACCGTTGTAAGCCACCAATCCATAGTTCTAAATCAGGATTGACAGGGTTCTTCACCAATACTGGTATTTGAAGTCCTTGCATCGAATCTGCCAATGCCTGCATTGCAAAAGGATTAGCCGATGTACGTGCGCCAACCCATAGTACGTCCATATCATACCGCATTGCTAACTTGACATGATCGGGGGTTGCCACCTCTGTAGATATCATCATCCCTGTCTCTTCCTTGACTTCTTTCAACCAGGGCAAGGCTTTCTCTCCATTTCCTTCGAATCCTCCTGGCTTGGTACGTGGCTTCCATACGCCTGCACGAAAGATGTGACATCCTTTATCTGCCAGCATGCGTGCCGTACTCATCACCTGCTCTTCGGTTTCGGCGGAGCATGGTCCTGCTATAACGATGGGGCGTTTCTTATCACAAAGGAAGGCATAAGGGTTCAGTACTTATTACGTAACTTCCA
>BNJU01005003.1_pt1 | contig 66077 bp, 99 predicted proteins | sample 8539281 | NCBI WGS metagenome assembly BNJU01 (sample SAMD00202456, study PRJDB9452) | human saliva metagenome | isolation source: human saliva | place: Japan
GCTTGCCGCACCGCCGGCACGGCCGGCAACCGGCATCTGCCGGCGAGCACTGCCTGAGACGATGCCGTGGCGCCAGACCAGCCAGTGCGCCGCACTTTGCAGGCTGTTTTGCTGCTCCGAACTCAAGGCTTCGTGTCTCAAGAATGAATGCACGCGCCTACTTAAGGCATCAGGGACGAGTGGCGCTGACCGGGCGAAACACGTGCAGCCTGCTGGGCAGACGACCGCCCGTACACCACCGGGTGAGCGGTATCATCGTTTCGAGCGAAATTCCTCGGTGGCAACCGTTCCGATCGCTGCCGTCGTAGTGAACCGGGACTGTCGAAACCCGGTTCCGGGCCGCCTCGATCAACCTCGAATGCGGCAGCCAGACCGGGCAATGCCGCCGCAAAATGCGCCAGCAAAGGCGGCGGCGGCGATGACAACCATCACCGCATTGCCGCCGCACCGATGCCAAAACCCGTCCAGCAGTGGGTACTGCACGACGAGACCGTATCTTCATCTGACCTCGTCCGGATCCTGCGGCGACGGCCGGATACCTCCCGCGTCGACGCAACCTGCCTGCCAACACCACCGGGCTTCATGAGGCTCGGCCGGCGCCGCGTGCACCACCAGGCGTGGGCGAGCTGCCAGTCCCGCCCGGATGCCGACATCACCGCAACGCGCCGGCCCGCTCGCGGCGCCATCCCGGGCGGTTAAACTACCTGATACGCTGCCGGTAGCGGCGGAAGGCGAGCTTGCAGACGCGCCAGGTAGACGCGTCCTGGTAACAGAGAGCGGCACCAGCGTGAGGACCGGTGCCAATGCCGCGTGAAGGCGCACTGCCTGCACCCCGGCGGCCAGCCCGGGCTGGCGGACGGCCAGCGACGCCCGCGTTGCGGTGCGCAGGCCCGGCCGTACCGCGGCGGACTGGGCAACTGACACCTCCGCGCCACTATCGAACGCCGCAGGATGTCACCGGAAGTCGAAGCGCCTCGTCTGAGCCGGCCAGTGACACGAAGCAGGCCCGACCGGCTCGAGCGCGCCGCCATTCGACCGCGCTGGCATCGTCTATAGGTCGAGATGAGGAGTTTCGAAATGAGCGCGCCCATCCGATCGCGCGCGTCCCCAAGCTTATCAGGCATCAGGACTGTCCGGACGGCTTCGGGCAGCGGCAACTGCACTGTCAGTTCGGCGACCACGCTCGCCCATCCGCCGCAGACCTCCTCGGATCGGCCACTGCCGCCCACACGGGTGGCGGGCAGCCGTCCGTCGTCATCGGCCAGCAGCGCATCAGCTGCATCTGTCGAACGCGGTCAGAAGGCGGGCATGCGCATGTGGTGTCTGGTTGCCCAGCTGGCGCGACGGCACATTCTGCCGCCTGTGCGCGCTGCCTCGGATATTCAGAAGGCGGGCACGCGCACATCGTCTGATCGACTGATCTCGACCAACATGCCTGCTTGATTGCTGGCAGCATCTCGTCCAGCGGCAGGGCCCTTTAGCGAAGATCCGGTCCTCGGCCAGACGGGTCAGTCCTGACGGCCGGACGATGGCGTCATGCTGACCGGCATCCAGCGCGGCGGGTGTCGAGTTGCGCACGCGGCCCCCGGATGTCTGCTTGGTGCCGCGCCTGCGGCTGTGCGGCCGGCGCCAGGGCACGGTGCCACCACCGCATCGGGCGGAAGTTCATCCAGCGAGCCACCGGGTGCTCACGAGGCATCGCGCGCATCGGCTTCGCGTCATCACTGCCGGGTCGAGGCCTTCAGGCGGGTCCATCGGCGTCAGCCAGGCGAATGCACGGCCGGTTCGGCGCCCGTCGGTGCCTGCCTCCGGTTCGCGAGTTGAACGGCCTTGCCGCCGATGTCGACCCGGCGGCAGTCCGGATCTGGTCTGGGTGGTCGCCCAGCGGCGCCACTGCAACCGGATGGCGGCGCTCGGCCGCTTGTGCCAGGTCGGCTCGCGCGTGAGCAGTATGCGGGGGCAGATGGGCGGATTCCGATGTGCGACGCGCTCCAGAAAATGACAGAGTGCGGGCGTCGGGGTGAGATCAGTTCGACACCGCGGAATTCGGGCTTCAGGCGCAGAACGCGCCAGCCGCGCCAGAAGACAGAGGCTGGAAGAACCCATTTACGTGCCTTTCGGATGTGGAAACTTGAGCAGGAAAGATCTCTAAACTGACGGGTCGCTGACGGGCACGCGACGATGGACCGCTGACGACGACTGACCGGCAGACGATCGGGCGCGCAGCACCACCACTATAGTACAGATGCGCCCGACTCGCCTTGCCTTCGCCCGAGCGAGGCGCTCAAGCAACGTGGACGGGCGTACCACCAGCGCCGTTGCGGTGGATACGCACGAAAGCGGTCACTAATTCACTCTTCGGCAAGGTGAGCGATTCCTCGTCCAGGTATTCGCGCTTCCGCGTGCCTGCCGTGATATGTATTTCAATTCGGCCTTCAGATAGATGACGCTGCTCCGGCATGCCGGAGATGACGCGACCGCGTTCGTGCACCGACGAAATTGACGACGACGGTGTTGGTGAGCGCAGCCAGCGCGATCGTGGCGTCCAGTGCTCGAAGACGGGATCAGCGTGCGGGCACACCAGCACCAGCGCAACCGGCAGACGCTGAGCGCACGGGCGAGCAGGTGGTCAGCGCGGTGACCGGCATCGATACCGTGTCTGAGGCGTGACGAATCATCCAGCAGCATCCGGCGAGATCACCGCCGTCGCTTTTCGCCGCTGCTGCTGGAAATGTGACGTGCCAACTCGTGCCAGTCGCCCCGGCATCTGCACGTCCATCAGCACCACAGGACGCTGCGACTCGATCTGCGCCAATGCTTCGGGCGCGTTCGATACCCTCGCCGACAATGCGATATGACTCCGGCTTCGAATCGGCGAAACCCTCTCTCTCAACCGAGCGCAGGCATATCTCGTCATCAGCGATCAGGAATTAGTGGCGTCGGACATCTCGTCGTCGTCTCTGCTTTTGCGGTAGAAATTCAAACGTACTGACTTTGGTCTTCAGACCCGTTCTCAGTTCATTCCTGCTCGCAAAAGCAACATCAATCGCTCACGCACGTTGGACAAAGACCATTTGGATTTTGGACGCGACGCTGCTGTTGTTGGTAAATGGTTATCGATCTCGACCGCACGCGCTCCCCACGGTGATACAATATTCAGCACCCGGTAATCGGTGCGTGGTTCGTGCCATTAATTTGAACAGCATTTCCGGCTTCTTTAACTGCAGCAACATGGCCTGTACTGTCGCCCGGCATGCCGTCGATCTTCGCCGAACATCCGGCGCAGTTACCGGTCGCCTTCTCGATCGCTGAATGTTCCTTGCGGGTCGCCACCTCGTCGTCCGGCAGCTTCATCTCGCAGGCATCACGCGTGAAGACGCGGAACAGATCGACCCGATTCTCCAGTACTCTCGGCAAACTTCAGATTACGAACGGATCGAGCCCAGAAACCATGTTGAGACTGTTGAGAAGAAAGTGCGGACGAGATGCGGGCACCGGGCGCGCAAAGCTGCTTGCCTCAGGCGCGAACGGGCGCCGCACGACCGCGGCGAAGCGCGATAGTGCCGCCGACGCAGCGCGCTGAGGGGAGACGCCAGCGCGTCATGCAGAGGAACGACACGTAGGCATCTGATGCTCGCTGACGCCACTGCGCTGCAGTGCCAGGCACCAGACTGACCGCCCCCGATCGCGCCGGGAATGAGCCAGGATCCACTGCGACCCGCTGGCTCAGACCGGGTGACCGCTCGCCGCGCCTGAACCCCCAGCAGCAACATGACCCCAGCAACGCCGAGAACTCGAATGGTCAGCAGATAAGAAGGGCATTATCCGGCGCCCGGTTGCCCGTCGTCCCAGGGCTGACGGAAGCCCCCAGCTTACGGCCAGCGGTGCGCCAGCAGCGCGGTGCTGAACGCCTACGGGCTGCAGAACTCAGGATGACCGGCGCAGGAGCCTCGCTCTGGCGGCGTGCGGCAACGCCCTCTCCCGAATCAGCCGGGCCGCACAGCAGGCTTCGTCGCCCCTGTTGCAGCATTTATCGCCATTTCCCGCCGGGCTGCGGCGGGTGCGCTGAGCCGTCGGTTCCTGCGCACCGGTGCCGGCCCGAGGGGCCGACATCACCACTCATAGAAGATCAATCACATGACCGGACAATTTGCTTGGCAGAACAAGGCATGGTCGGCACGGTTACTCTGAACCCGTGTCCGTCTGTGGCTGCCACAGCCTCGGTGGACTTCGACCGCGCGGCCGGGGGTCGACATCCGGGGTCGCTGGCCACGCTGCGCCATCTTGCGCCGCGACCGGCGTTCAGGTGAAAGCGATCTGGCGTCAATCCAGCGTGGTTTTACCAACCTGTTCGTGAGAAGTCGCCGCCAGCCGCGCTTTCGGTGGTCGCTGGATCACTGGGACGTTCTCAGCATCGAGAAGCGCCTGACCGAGCTGGTCCGGCGACGCCGGCAGCGCCTCACGGCCGCTCGCGCAACGGCGAGTCGCCACCGGCATCCGCCTGTGGCTGCGTGACCACTGCGACGGGGTCGTGACCACTGCTGCATTACACTGCGAGCGCTGCGGCGTAGCCGAACAACACGCCGACACGATCGCCAGCAGCCGCCACTGCAGGTTGGCGCTGGCCTGTGTCACCTTCAGCCACCACCGCAGCATGTGGAGATATCTCGCGCGATGCCGGGCGCGGCCGGCACCGCCTGCATCAGCTCCGGCTGCTGGGTGCGGCAACCTGCAGGCCGCTGACCTTCCCCATCGACCGCGAACACCGTGGCACGCACGCTGGGTTTCGATGGCGTGTTGAAACTTTCGCTGGACGCAAGTCTCCGATCTTTCGACTTCGCCATCAAAGGTTCTGTTGTGACGCCGCTCTGTGATGCCTGTCGCGCTTCTCGGAAACACAGGCGAACTGGATATGCGCTGGGTCGGCTTCATCGACCTGTCGGACCGCCACTACGCCGGCTCGTCGTCATGCCGCAGAAGAACCCACGACGATGTACGAGCTTGTCCGCAGCAAGACGAAGAGATCGTCTATAGCCCACCTGATGGCCCTGCTCACGCTGATGAAAGACTAACCGCTGACCTTAGGACAACCGAAGACAAGGCCGCTCGTGGCACGGTGGGACGCCACGGTAACCGCGCGCCTCTTTGCCGTTTTCGCGTGACCACCGACGTCGAGAACCGAGCGCTATCATGCGTCGGAAAGCCCGCGGCCCGAGCTTTCACTACTACCGACTGTGCGACTACACCGGATCCCAGCGCGGTCTGCCGCCCGGGATAACCTGGCTGATGGCACGAGCCCGTTCATTAACGTCCGACGCCGGCGTGGTTTGTCGGTCTGGGCCGCAACGCCTGAGCCCTGAGCCCGCTGGTGGCGATGACGTGCTGAAGACGCTCACCGCGGAAGGGTCGGTGGTACACGCAACCATCGGCGGCACCGCATAACCGGTGCGCGCCGCCATCGCACACGTCACCGGGCACGACTGGCCAACTGAGCACGCCTCGGGCAGCGCCCCTGCCGACCTCAATCGACACGCTGCCGGTACGGCGCGCTGGCGGTGCATCGCAGCTTCCAGGCGCATGCCGCATGCCCCGGGCGGCTGGCGCCTTCACCTCCCGCCGCCTTCCCGCGCCGGACGGCTTTCGTCGATCCGGCACGAATCGTTTCCCCGCCGCTACGACAGCAAGGTCCGAAAACTGCAAGTGATGGAAGAAACTCTCGTTATAATCGCCTTCCTAACCACTTTCGGACGCAGTACCATGCGGGCTCGTCAAAGCTTGACGAGCAGTCGGGGCGTGCTGGTCGTGTCGATGATCACCGAGCCAGGCCGTCCGCCGAACGTTTGCAGCACCCTTTTTCACTCTCCGCCTTCAGGCGGCCGCCGGCATGGATGACCGGGCGCACATGTGCAGAATCATGATCACGTACCCATCCCGTCCCGCGGTCTGTCCCTCCGGGAGAGCCATGATGAGCCGCTGTCCTACTGGGCTGATCGTGCTGTGGCCTGTTCGCCATGTCGGCGGTGGCGCACTCCTGACGCGCAAGGCGCGACACGGCGTCTCTGGTGGCCGGGCGACAAGGCGCGCCGCAGCCGCCACGAGCTTCGGTGAAGACTACTGCTTTCTCACATCAGATCAGCATCTGCCCGCTCCATCCGGGGTGCTGAACATTATCGTCGGTCGAGCCGCCTTCGCGGAACCGCTGGCGCTGGCTGCTGTGCTGGGTGTGTGGCCCAGGCGAACAACCGAGATGCAGCCGCCACCGCTGGTGGTACGTGCTGGTCACCCTATGTGGCCATCGTCGTCGGCGAACTGGTTGCCGCTTTGAAACCAGATCGCGCCAGACAAATATTTGACGTACCGCCGTCCCATAGGCATCTGTCGCGGTCTCTCGCCCGTTCGTGATGGCGCTCACGGTTCACCAACCTGATCCCTGCTGCCGGCATGGGCGTCGATCCGGACGCCGGCAGAGGTGACGGAGAAAGCCACGCTTTGCTGGCCGGCTCGAATCCGGAGTCATCGAGCAGGAGGCGAGCTTACGTCATGGTGCGCAACGTGTTTCACCCGGACGGCGCCAGATCTCCTCTTCGTGGTGCCCGCAGCGATGTGGTGTACGGACGTGCGGAAGATCCGCAGAAGAACACCGCAGGCGGGTCGCCGAATACCGAGCATTCCACTTCCCGGTGTGCCGGTGGCGGCTTTGGATGACGTTCGGGCATCATCCGCAAACGCTGCTGGCGCAGTCGCTGCGGCGGCTATCGACTTCTCCGGAAACCTGCGGGAAGTGCTGCGCGTGCCGGACTTCCTCCGCCCGGCGTGGAACTGCTGAACATCACCGCAACTTCCCAGCACGCGGGTGCCACGGTGCTGGACGAGGCCCGCAGCGAGGTCAAGGTCTGGGCGCTGGGGACCTGCTGAAGCCGCATCCGGCAGTTCACCTCGCCCGACGATGATGACAGCTGGGCTGCAGCGGGCCGGCTGGTCGTGGCTGCTGGACGGGCAATTCATCCCGAGGCTGAAGGATCGGCCAGAACACAACCACCGTGCCCGAAGGACAGGAACAGCACGGGCACTTTCTCAGCAGTGATGCTGCGCTGGGCCGCATGCTGCAGACCGGCGACTATCCTCACTGGGGACAAATGGAAGTTCGGTCGTGGACATGGACGGCAAGCCGCATCGACAGGTGCTGGCACCCTTCCGGTGCCGACGAGGAAAGATCCTGACGTCGGGCAATGACGGGCGGCAGCATTCCGATTCGATGGCGACGATCGCGCAGACGCTCACCAGGCTCGAGACGGTGCTTATCGCCACGACGGCGATTCCGCACCGCAGACAACGCGAGCAGTTCACGGTACCGCAATTGAAAACAACCGTTTTGAGACGCATGACCCATGACACGCATCGCAGCCCGCCCGGCAACACGTCGGCTGCGGACGATATGCTGCGCGGTAGGCACCTGCACACGACTGGGCGAGACCGCGCCACCGGACACCGGCGTACGTGCTGGCGCCGCAACCGGTACCTACCGGTAACCTCGATGGACAGATAGATAACGAAAGCCGGTTTCAGGCTGCTTACCTGCCAGCCGCCCGCCTGTCGCGATTTGTAACCGTCACGGTTTCACCCCTGCGGACAGTTTGCTTCACACCAGTTACCATTTGCCCAACGGTGCCGCGCCCTGCGGTTACGCTCTGTCCGCTCCGTGATTTTCCCTCGCGACGGCTGCTCACCTTCGGTCTTTCAGCCTTGCCAAGCGGGTGGAGACGCTTTCGCGCGGCGGCTTTGCCTCGCCACTGTCTTCACCGCACGCAGCCGTCATGGATGCGCACCACCGGGCGCGCACGGTCACGCCACCTTCTGGTCGTGCGTGATCAAGAATGACGATACAGTGCCGGCATCCCGGCCAGCCCCGTTGACCGACACCACCTCGGCCTGCAGCCGGTCGCACCACTGCCACCGTGCTGCTGCGCTACCGAGCCATTCTCGAGCGCACGAACTCGAAGGTATTACCGGTCGGCCGTGGGTTCGGCGCCGCCGGCGGTACCACCGGCGCGGCATACACGCAGCCGGCACGAAAAATTACCGTGTGCCGTCATCACGGCACATCAGCGCGCGTCGACATTGTCCACATCCGGGCAGCGCCGTGTGAGGCCCTGCCACCTTGCCCGACTTCGGCTGAACTTTCCTTCTGAGCTTCCCACGCACCTGCTGCCGTCTGCGGAAGGCTTGACGGGCAGTTGCCGGCAACACCTGCCGCGGCGATGCTCTCCCAGCAGCACGTGGCGGCCCACTGCGCATCCATCAGGCCCATGCGTCGTGAAATACGCGGCGGCCATCACCTTCACGCGACCAATATCGACGCCGACACCTCCGCCCACACCGTCATGCGGGAAAAGGTCCTGTGCGCATCACCACCGGTGTCTGGTGGCCGCATTCAGCGTCTGCCTTCCCGGGCATCGGTGTCACTACGTGCCGGACGCCGGCGCATAAATACGCGTATCTTCAGCTTCGCCTCGCTGCCTTCCAGGCGCGGGCCGCCTTCGTCTGCGCCGTCGAGCTCTGCACCCTTGCCGCACCATAATCTTCAAAGTTGGCTCAACCGTGTAAATCCTCATGCAGGTCGGGCAAATCTTCATAAGTTGCAAAAACTGTTACGATCATCTGGTTTACGATTTGCCGGTTTTGCAAATCATGTTGATACACATATATGTTGGGTCTGGAGGGCCACAGCTTTATGTGTTAAACACGCCCCCTCGAGACGGGGCCCGTATCGGGATCTGCGCCGGTTCCTGCTCTTTGCTCAGGAGATGAGCCACATGGAAACTAAAGCATTTTTTCCCTCAGACCGCTGGTCGTCAGCCTTGGCGCGTGTGGGATTCTGTTCTCCGGAAGCAGCATCCACGCCAGTGTCCACGGAAGACGATGGCGCCATCCGTGCCACCAGCGACATTGGGTGCGATTCACGTGCGGGCGGGCGACGCGCCATTCGCGCCACCAGCGATGACGACAGCAGCGGTTCCGGCCCCACTGAAGGTCAGGCGGCCACGCTGCGCCGGAATCCGTGACGGATCGCAGCCGGGGATGCTGAACCGGGTGACGGGCTATGTGCCGGCAATCTCGTGGGACGCGACCGGTATGATCACTGAAAATTCCGCGGTCGATCGGCGTGATTGAGGTGCTCCGGCGAATTCGGGATCAGGAATTCGCCAGGTGTTCGGGCGTGCGCTGTGCGAGCGTCAGCCTGATAACTTCGGGAGCCCAGACCCATTCGACATTGGATTCAGATGCGACCGGTTTGGTGCCTTACGTACTTTCGAGGACTTCCCAGGTTGACGTCATTACCAGCAACGACAAAAGGTGAAGTTCAGGACGGAACCTTTCCTGTGGAATGGAGGTTTTGCCAGGCCCAGCGCCACGGTTTCGAGCAACAGCGGTGATCCACATGGTGAGCAAGCATGCAGGCTACCAAGTTTGACGAATTGAACGTCGCTACGGCACCTACGACGCAAGCGAGATGTCTCTCGGACTCACCGGACCACTGGACCAAAGGATGACCAGTATTATCGGCGGTGCGGGTAGCAGGGTGACGCACGCAGGTTGATCGCCAGAAGCGAACGTGCGTTCAAACCCAGCGCTGACCTGGAACCTACCGCTCACCCGCGTCACCGTGTTGCCGGTCACGCTTGTGGCTTCTGGCGCAACACCATTGCTGGGATGTCTGCCAGGTAGAGAACGCTGTTCGACCAAATTGCGCCGACAGCTCTCCTCACCTGTTTGACCAGTATGAGCCAGACTGGGATCGTGGCCGTGCTGAACATCCGCAAACACGCGCCGGCACGGAAAGTGAACCAGCAGCTGGTGACAGCAGGTGCGTCATCACGCGCTGCTCAAGATTGAACGGGTTCTCCGGTCCATTACGCGATATCGATCTGAATAAAAGTCTGGACCGATGAAGAAGGGAAGACGGACTCCGATGCAGGTCATGCGCACATGAAACGTTACCACACGCACGAGCCGGCAAACGTAACACGTTGGCCGCAGATCTGCTGTTCCGTTCAGGCGATTCAACACAGGGAGACATCAAACATACGGCCCTGACGTTGCGCTTCGACGTGCAGATGATGTTCGCGGCGTCGCAGCGAAAGCAATGAAGTCCACGTCACGCTGAATTTCCGTTTCGCAACCCGGTATACGGACTTGAGGGCGCCAGATCTCGTGGGGCCGTCCCGACGACCAAGAAGTTCAAATTTACGGAGTCACGCTTCAGGGATCAAGTCAAGTTGGACCGATGCTCTGACTTTGGCTGCAGCGCTTTGGCAGATACGACAAAACCGAACAGCAGCGGCGACGACGCGAACGACTCGGAAGAAACTGTCACGAAAGCAGAATGACCATCAAAGCTGGTCCCAACATTACTGATGTGGAACATCGGTAACGGGTCTCGCCATGCGTCAGCTTCTCAGTCTTTCGAGGCGAGGTGACGTCTATGGATTGCGGACTCCGGACGCGCTTTCTTCTCAAGCCTGGGTCACCGCCAATCAAACCGAAAGTGTGGTGTGCAAGTGGATGCCTTCTCGCCTGGACAAGCGCGTTCTTGCTCAAATCGTGAGGACCAGCTGACATCACGCAAAACAAACATCCTGCGTCGAGACCGAGCCGAGGCGCCGGGTTGCCTGCAGACAGGACGAGCTTGAAAAAGGCAAGTTGAATATCGAGCTTGAAACCGCCCTCAACCTGGAGAACATGTGGAACATCCGCGGCGCAACACACGTTCACCTGAAACTACAGCGCTAGCTTCCAGAAGATAGGCAGAATGAGTGTCGTACCAATTCGCGACGAGATCACAAAACGCAGCTGTCGCTCCTGGAGCAACCTAATCGGTTCAGCGACTTTGGCTCTTCCAATCTACGCCAATCGTGCGGTGGCGATGCTGCACATGGAATGGGATACGGAACCAGCGAAAAGCGGTGAAGATCCTCCATTACAACCGGTGATCTGATGGCGAGCTACGAAGATGGTGTGATGGCAACCTTCCAGCTGAACGCGACGACAACGTTTCGGGATAAAAATATCTGCGCTTTCTGCACCCTGCACTCGGGTGACTGCGGCGCCGTCAGCGGTAATGCCGGCACACGATCACGCATCAGCACGGTAAGCCGCCTTTCCACGAAGCGTGCGGCACTCCCGCACGAGTGTGTAATGACCAGCGGAACACTGCATTGTTCAGGCCGCGCGCAAGCCTGGCGGGGTGGCTTTCACAACGTTCATGCGCCTGATGTGGGCGCTGTGGTTGTAGAGCGGAATCCGGTCGCCCAGTACACGGCTGGCGTGCTGCAGGACTCGAACCCGGTGCCGGTGGGCTCTAGCTCTGATCGTTCCGGATTGCCGCCTCGACCATGCCGTTCTGCCCAGGACTGTGTGGGTGATGAGACTCCTGCTGCAGTCCGTAGCTTCGGACTTTCGAGCTGGTATAGCTGCGGCTGCGTGAACACCCGTGCCATTGTCCGGCGCGACGGGAAGGGCGTGAACTCCGGCCCCAATGTGCCGCCGAACCGTGCGATCGGCATGCTCCAGCGCTGCCTCAGGGCGTTTTGGCCCGGGCGCTGCGCCGAGAGCTGCCAGTGCCAGTTCCTCTGCCAGCAGTCAGCGTGACGACTGCCAATGTGCGCCACTTGTCGCTCGCTAGCGCAGATGCGGCATACGGGTCGGTGGCAGCGCTCGTTGCCTGCGCCACGGAGGGCGAGTGCCTGCGAATCCGCGAAGTCCGACGGTCCGATTTGCCGAGACCTGCCAGCGCTTGATCTGCCAGAAGATGCGCTGCACCGTGTTCCTGTTCATGCCGTGCAGCCCCGCTACGGTTCTGTAGTCCAGTTGAAAGGGTCTCCTCGATGCATCATCCATCATGCGGGATCATTTGAAAGTCGAGTCTACACTCATTCGTCGGCTTGCACTGCTGCTACGGAAATGCCGTCAGCTTACTAGTCGAGATTGTTTGCAGGTTGTTTGGCTTATTTTCGCAAAGCGCTTATTGAGTGCGGTTTTATGTTTGTGTGCACAACTTATGCGCTATCGTAGTTATCGTTCTGGTTTCGATGTGACATGGGTTTCAGGTTCGAGAAATCGGTAGTTGATGCACGGTGTTCAGGTCATTTTGAGTGGGCATGAAGTTACACACCCGTGACTAGTCAAGTATGCAGTTTAAGCAGGATGTGTAACGTGGTATTAAAGGTGCGAGTTGTCACGTACTAGAGCGAAGGTTCGATGGAAGGTGCTCGTGAGGTGGCGGAGAGTCTCTTCTTCGCAGTCACGGGCGGTAGGCACGTTTATTGCGGCTGATGTTGGCCTTTATGTTATTCCCATAATTTATAGCTCGTTGGCCGCTATTATTAGTATGTCGAAATAAGTCTGCTATCGTGTACTGTCCCGCTTGCACGTACCCGTAGCGAAAACCTGCTCAGGTGTATGCACGTAACGGAGGAGCAGCAGCCAATGAGCACGCTGACGGACGAAGAGATCAAACGCTGGACGGCGCGGCCACAGCAGGGCGGGCGCGACGATCAGAGGGTGAGCAGGCGTTCATGGGGACCAGAGCCAGAGCTGAGCAATGCAGGATGCTGCCCGGACATCCGGACTGGAAAAACCGGATACCCACGCTGTTTCCGGGTCATTCACGAAGCTTGGCACGACCACTGCAGGCGACCGGAGCCGTCCCCGGAAAGCAGGCAGGCTGGGTGGTGCGGGCGCGGGGACGGGCAGCGTCCGCGCGCGCGCCAGCGGGTTGTGCAGGCGGCACGATGATAGTATTTCTCGCACGCGACAGCCTTGCCCGGAGCACTCTGCAATCGCCGCGGCTGCTGCCCATCTTTGCGCGCCCGCTTCTTGCGCGACACGACGCACTGCTGCTGCGTTCCTGCACCAAAGCCTGGCCCTGCCGCCGAGCTGGCAGATGACCGCGACGTATTCAGGGGGAACCCAGGCTGCGAGCATCGAGCATTTCGATGACCCGGAATGGCAGGCGCTGGCTAACGGGACTCTGGCCTGAACCGGCCGGATGCGCGCGCACATGGTCCGATCTGTTTTCTGCAGATGCTGGCTGGTGGGCGATCACGCTCTGCGCCACCTTCGCTGGCGATGTGGAAACTTCCGCGCGGCACGCAGACACCCGGCGCCTCGTAGCGCTGGATGCCGAGAGCATGGCGTCAAACGCGAGATCGCCCTGCCTGCCGCGCATGCGTACTGGCTATCGATAGCGCAGGGCAAACACGCCGTGGCCGCCCATGCGGCCGCCAATGCATTTCAGCCTGATCGACACTGATCGCGGGCGGGTGAACTGCCCGCAAAGGCAGACACCACCTTCCAGCTGACCTACGGTGAGTCACAGAACCACTACGTGCGCCGGACGACGGGCAACTTCTTCATCAGTACAACAATTTGCCGACGAGCAGACCGGCGTGGTCGCAGGCCGCCCGACGGCGAGCACGCCCGGTTTCGACGTGCAGGTGCGGAACAGGCCGCTGACCATTCACGGCTTCAACACGCCACACGGACGAGCGGCTGCTGACCGGCGGCAAGAGCGTGAAATCGGTTGATCCGCGGTCCGGCGAGATCACGCCACTGCGACGCTGAGCGCGGCTGCGTCGGCCGTGTGCAACTTCGCCTGCAGACCGCGTGGCACTGCGCTGGCCGGCGACTACAACGCTTCGCCGCACGCACAGCCTGATGTTGTCGGTCCGGCTACCGGCGCACGCAGCGAGCCGTTGCTGGCGACGCCGGCCCGTCGGTGCCGCCACGTGCGAATCCGGCATGGCCGCGGCCGCCACCGTCGCTACCAGCGGCTCGATCTGCGTGGCCGCCCTGCCGGCGCGCGACGCCATGCGGGCCTTCCGCGCCCGGAGCGTTCGTCCGGCATCCGCTCGACGGCGACGGCCACGATGACTCACGCGGCACACCGCCGCGCACCGACATCTACGTGTCGGTCAGCACCGGAAGCCCACGGAGGCTCGGGCGGTCAAATCGCGCTGCTGCACGGGTCCGGATCGCCCCATCGGTTCCGGGCATCGGGCATCAGCCGTCGAACGCGCTCGCATGACTGGCTGTCTTCAACCCGCCGACCATCTCGGTGGCCGAACCTGCAGCCGTGTAACGGATCCCGGATCTGCCGCCACGGAAGCCGCAGCAGACCACGCGCCCGCCTCGAGCAGGAAAACGGCTGCTGCTGCCGTCGAGCACGCCAAGGAACGTGCAAGACGCGCGGCCAGCCAGCGGAAACTGGAGCTGAAGACGCGAGAGCCTGCAGGCAAGGACACGTCCAGCACCGGGAGACCATCAGACCATCAGCCGTCTGACCGCCGCCGTGGCCAGCCAGCAGTGTGACGGTTACGCAGGCGGAGCGCGAGCTGGCCGAGGACTGAGCGGGGACCGCCAGACCTCAGCGGCTGCGGGCAATCCGTCGCAGGCGACGGCCCCGTCCGAGCGCCAGGACACGCCCTCGCGAAGAGTCTGGCGAGCGGCGTTGGACGGGATCGGATGGGCCAGAGCAGCGCTCGCCGGCAATGGCAGAGCCATTGGCAGCAAATGACGACGCACAGGATCGCCCGAGCGCTTGAAGGCCAAAGTGCCGCAGGATCTTTTGCAGAGGCGCCTGATGCCCGGAGCGGCAGGGCCGCGAATGCGCTGACGATGACCGGATTCAGCGGCAATCTCTTTTGAAGCGTCCGTGCAAACTGATACACTCAGCCCCGCTTTTGGGTGAATGTATCTCATTTTAATGTGGTGCCCCGATGACACCTTCCCCTGTCTCGCTGGCCGCGATGCCAGCCATCCAATATTCCGTCTGCTGCGACTGCGCGCTGGGTGCTGCTGGCCTGCCTCGTGGTGATCATCCTGCTGTCACTGGTGGCCGACTTTTGCCTGGGGCCGTCGGGGCTGGAGGTGGTCGAGCTGGTGCGCACCATCTTCTCGCCCGCGCAGGCCGAACCCACCACCGCCGTCATCGTCTGGGACGCGCTCGCGCTGCTCATCATGGCGGTGGTCGTGCTGGGCTGGGGGCTGGCGCAGAGAATGCGACCATCTGGCCAATCCGCTGGCCAGTCCGTTCACGCTGGGCATCTCCCTCGCCGCCGCCTTCGGGCCCTCGCTGGTGCCTGGTGCTGGACCTGAGCTCGCCCAGCTGCTGCTGGGTCACGGGCCGGGCAACGCCTTCCCTGTTTGCCATCCCGCTGCCGTGCTGCTCGACGTGCCATGGCCGCTGGGCGCATGAGCGGCTCCGGCATGGTGCTGAGTGGGTGCGTGCTGGTGTTCACTCTTCAATGCGCTGGTTTCGCTGATGCAGTTCATCGCCAGCGCCGAGGACCTGCAGAACTCCGTGTTCTGGACGATGGCAGCCTGTCGCGCGCCACTGGCCTGAGGTGGGCGGCATGCTGCTGGCCTTTGCCGTCATCCTGCCGCTGTGCCTGAAGTGATGCGTGGAAGCTCACCGCGTGCGGCTGGGCGAAGACGCGCGCACAGCTTCGGCATCGACGTGAAGCGCCAGCGGCTGGTCTCGCTGCTGCGCATCAGCTTTCTGGCGGCGCTGGCCGTGTCGATGGTGGGCACCATCCGCTTCATCGGGCTGATCGCGCCGCACATCGCCTGGCGGCTGTTCGGCGAGGACCACCGCTTCTCTCGCCGGCGCATAGCGCGCTCGATCGGCGCCATGATCCTGTCGCGCGCTCCATTGCCTGCGCAAGAACATCGTCGAGGGCGTCATCGTGCCGGTGGGCATCGTGACCTCGCTGGTCGGCGTCCCTTCTTCGTAAGTCGGTGGTCATGCGCCGGCGCGCCCGGCTGACGGAGAGCACCATGCTGAAAGTGAACGACCTGAAGGTTGCCTACCGCAGCCGCACTGCATCATCGAGAAGCTCGCGCTCGCCCATCGCCCCGGCCAGCTGGCTCTGCCGGGGCCCAACGGTACCGGCAGGTCCACGCTGCCTGCGCCATGGCCGGCCGTCTGCCGCCCCGCCATGGCACGGTACCGTCGACGGCACCGATCTCGCCTCGCTGATTCCCGCGAACGTGCCTGCCACAGTCGTCTACCTGCCGCAGTCGCTGCCGGCCCTCAGTGCACCCTGCGCGTGATGGAGTCATTGCTGGCGGCTGCACGCGCCCGTCGCTCTCTCTCGGAGGCCGAGCACGTGACGCTGGAAGCCGTCGTGGCGCTGCTCAAGCGCTCAGGGTCGACCATCTGGGCTGCGCTATCTCGATCGCCTCCGGCGGCCAGAAGCAGCTGCGGCGTTCGCGGGCACTCATCCGCCGTCCCTCGACTGCTGCTGGACGAGCCCTGTCATGGCCCTGGACCTGAACTACCAGTTCCACGTGATGGACCCTGCTGCCAGGGAGACCCACGAGCACGGCCTCATCACCCTCATCGTGCTGCGACGACCTGAACATCGCGCTCGCCACAGCTGACGGCTGCGTGCTGGTGCGATGACGGCGGCCTGCTGGGGCGGGCGCTCGGCCGATGTCATGCACCCGCAAGCGCTGGCCGACTGCTGCAGCGTGAACGCGCGTGGAGCGCCTGCTCGACTGGGGTGCCCTGTGGTGTGTGGACAGGCCGCTGAAAGCCGGTGCGAGTGACTCCGATCCGGCTCGCTGCTGCCGGCCTCGTGCCCATCATCAGGGCCGGGAGCCTTCCGCAGCCCCGCCATTTGCCTCATTCTTCATCGAGACACTGGCTTCCCTGTTTTCCCGCTTTTCACCTCGGACTCCGCCAGCCCGTGCCGCGACCGCCTGCGGCGTCGCGCTGCACGGAAGTGGCAACGCGCGTCCGCCGCACCCTGACGGTACGCCCTCGGCACTGCTGCTAGGCACCGCTGCTCCTGCCCGTTCCCCTTCGGCAGCCGACGCAGCCGGTACGCGCGCAACGGCTGCTCAGGCGTTACCCAGACCGGCCCGATCACCGTGACGTCGACGCTGGGTCGCCAGGGTGACGCCTGAAGGCCCCCGCCAGAGCGGGTGATCCTGACGCAGGCGCGGCACCTGCCGGTGATGGCGCTGCTCACGCCGGATCCGGTCTCCTCCTGAAGCCGGCTGGTCGGACGAATTCGCGACCTTCTCGCGCGAGTATCAGACCTCACCTGCAGCGCTTCGGCCATCATGCGGGTGCCCTCGGTGGGGCGGCACACAGCCGACAGCCTCGGTGGAACAGGCGCTGGCGCTGCGGCCGGATCTCATCGTGCTGACGGCGCGCTTTTGCCGGCGGCACTGACCGGCAGAGCGTCGAGGAATCGCTGATGATGAAGCGCTTTCGCCGCCGCCGGCATCCCGGTGCTGGTGGTGGATTTCTTCGTGAAAGCCGCTCGAGAACACGCGTCCCCCAGCCTGAAGGCGCTGGGTCAGGCCATCGGCTCAGCCGCAGCGCACGGCCGAGTTCATCGATTTTCATGAAAGCCACGATGAGCGCGGCGTGACCAACCGGCTGGCGACCTGCTGAAGCGACCGCCTCCCGTGTTCGTGCATGCCCATGCCGGCAGTACCGACTGCTGCAATCGGGCCAGGGGCACATTCAACGAGATGATCAGCTACGCCGGCGGGTCACAACATCGGCGCCGACGTGCTGAAGACACCCACCGGAAAGCTGGGCTTCGAGTACATCAACAGCCGCAACCCGCAGGTCACGTGGCCACCGGCACCGGCTCGCAAGCGAACCGGCCAGGGCTCAACATCGGCTACGGGCATCACGGAAGCCGATGCCCGCAGCAGCCTGCAGCGGTGTCATCGACAGCAACCGTCTCTCGGCGCTGGCCGCCATCCGCAACGGCAACGCCCACGGCATCTGGCACGCCTTCAACGATTCGCCGCTGCACGTGGTGTTCATCGAGGCGCTGGCCGGCTGGATCCATCCCGACCGGTTTCGACGAACGTACGCGGCCATGAGGGCGCTGGACGAGGTGAAACCGGCGCTTTCTGACCGTGCCGCGGATGGCACCTGTCTGGTGGACCTGAAAAAGCCCTGATCCGCGCAGATGCTGCACGCCCCGGTGAGCGCGGGCGTGTTCGGATGATAAGATTCAGTCGCTTTCCAAGATTGACAATCGTTCAGCATGACTGATCCCATCCCAGCTGCATCAGCCTGCGGCGATGGCCCGCGCTCGTTACCGCGAGGCCGGCCACTGGCGGGCGAGACCTCCGGCGCGTGGCTGCGCGAACGGGCCCAGCCCATCCCGACCAGCATCGCTCGTGGTGAGTGAAGGCGAGCGCATCAGCTATGCCGAGCTGGACCGCCAGGCATCCGCCATCGCGGCCGGTCTGCTGGCCCCGCGGGCTCCCGCCGCGGCGATCGGGTCATCGTCCACCTGCCCAACCTGCCGAGTTCATCCAGCACCATCTTCGGCATGTTCCGCGTGGGCATCATCCCGCTGTATGCGCTGCCTGCGCACCGCATTGCTGAGATCGCGCACTTTTGCCGACACGGGCGATGCACGCGGCTACATCTGCGCCGGTGGCTGGGGCGCTTGACATCATCGCAACCTGGCCACCGAACTGCGAGACGCGCTGCCCGCAGGTCCGGCACGTCATCGTCACCTGGGGCGACGCTGCAGCTTCCACCCTCGCTGACCGAGCTGATGCGTGCCGACACGGCACCGGCCAGCCCATGCCGCTGCAGCCATCGCCGGCCAACGACGTGCAGGAGGAGACCGACGCCTTTCTCCAGATCTCTGGCGGCAGCACCGGCCGTCCAAGCTCATTCCCGCGCACGCACGCGACTTCTATCTACACGCTGCGCGAGAGCGCGCGCATCTGCGGGCTGGACGAGACGAAAGGCTCACCTGTCGTGCGCTGCCTGGCGCACAACTTCCTGATGAGTTCACCGGGCTTTCTCAGCGGCGCGTCTCACGTGGGCGGGCGTGGGTGCCGGGCCTCGGCCCCCACACCAGCCGTATGCGCGGGCGATCGCCGCCGAGAAGGTGACCGATCACCGCCCTGTGCTGCCGCCGCTGCTGCTGCTGTGGCTGGAGGCCGCGCAGCGCTTGTGCCGGATCTCCAGCCCTGAAGCTCATCCGGGTGGGTGGCGCCAAACTGATTCCGGAAGTGGCACGACGCGTCACGCCCACACTGGGCGCCACGCTGCTAGCAGGTCTTCTGGCATGGCCGAGGGCTGGTCAACTATCACGCGCATCGATGACGGTGCCGAGACCATCATCCAGACCCGTGGCCGCATCAGCCCGGATGACGAATCCGCATCGTGGACGATCACGACCAGCCGGTCCTGGCGGGCGAGGCCGCAACCTGCTCACGCGCGGGTCCCCACGATATCGCGGCCACTTCCGCAATCCGGCAGCCAACGAGCGTCCTTCACCCACGACGGCTTCTATCGCACCGGCGACATCGTGCGCCGCACCGAAAGCGGCCACCGGGTGTGTCGCGCGGCGACCACATCAACTGCACCGGCGAGAAGATCTCGGCCGAAGAGATCGAGAACCACCCTGATGGCCCATCCGCAGGTCTACGACGCCGCCGTGGTGTCAGTCCTCGACGACTACCCGACGAGCGCAGCTGTGCCTTCATCATCCCGCGCGGCGAGCGTCCACGGCCGGCCGAGCTGAAGAAGTGGATCCGCGCCGGTCTGGCCGACTTACAGTGCCCGAATTGTTCTGCTTCGTCGATCACTTCGTGGAGACCGCGCCCTGAAACTCAGCCGTGGGCAGCTGCGCGCCCACCTGCGCGCCTCAACTGGATGACGCAGTGACGACCTCACCGAACAGATGCGCCGACCCCGCCAGGATCCTGCTGGAAGACCCGGCCGACATCCATGACGATGACAACCTGATCGACCTAAGTCTGACCTGATGCGCGCATGGCTACCTGGCCAGCCGCTGGCAGGCGGCGGGCGCTCTGCGACTTCGGAAATGGCGCATGAACCCCACGCTGGGGCACCAGGACGCGATTCAGCAGGGCCGGCGGACGCTCGCTTCACCGTCCCGCTTTGCGCTTTTCTTCGCCGCAGACCCTGACGGCTGCGGTTGGAACGAGCCCTCCGGCATGACGCCTGCCCTGAACGACGACACGCATGGACAGCCTCCCAGCCGGCGCTGCCGCTGACCGAGGCTCCGTGAAGGGCTCTGGGTACGCCCAGCAGCTGGACCCGCAACCCGGATCTTCAACACCGGCCATTGTCACCGGCATCCGCGTGAGGTGGATCGTGAAACGGCTGGCCAGCGCCATCGACTGACTGGCCGAGGCGGCTGCACCGTCGCTGGCCTCATCGACACCGGCGCGTGCCCGCGCCAGCATTTCGATCGCGGCCTCGACGTCCGGTGCTGGAGCGCCTGACGCGCCGCGACGCGGGCGGCCGCGCCGAGGCTCGAGCGCCCGATGCAGGCCGGACCTGCGCACATCGATCCGCGCACCACGGTCTCGGGCCCGCATCCGCTGATCCGCTCACCTCGGCAGGTACGGACAGTTTCGCGGACAGCATGCTTCGCCCACGGTGCTGCTGTGGTTCCAGCGCGTCCACCACCCGGCGCAGCTGATCTGGCACATGGCACGCGCTGATCGAGCAGCGGGCTGCTGCAGCAGCACTACCGTGCGCTGGGCCGCACGCCGAGCTCCTTGCTGCAGCCGTGGTCGACGACGCGTGCCACCGCGACAGTGCGCATGCGCGAGACCGACGCCGCCTCTACTGGCGCGAACCGCTGGCGCCGCTGACACCGTCGGTAGCCTCTCCGAACGCAGCGCCGCCACGGGCGATCACGCGCTGCCGCGCCGGAGATCGACGCCCGGAGGACGTGTGCCGCAGGCCCTGCGCCAGTAGGAGCAGACGCCGCAGAGCGCCCGACGTGCTGACCACGCTGCTGGCCGCATGTGCAGCGCCAACATCGGTCGAACAGCCGAGTGGTACCTGCAAAGCCGTGCCGGATGGCCGACTGGGCAACGCCAGCGCCGCAGCGTGGCTTCACCGTCAGCGAACATCGTGCCGCTGGGTGCTGGACAGGGACCAGGACCGGCCGCTGGACGAACCCCATCGTCCAGACCGCATCGCCAGCTGAAGCAGAGGCCTCGACGCCGCGGTCACCGCAGTGTGCGAACAGATGCGCTGCGACCAGGTGCTGCCCCGGCGGCCAGGGCCGCCATCCATGGACCGCTGCTCAACATCCCGCCCTTCGACGCCCCTACCGCCAGGCCGCCGCTGGCTGACGCGACCAGGTCGCCTGTCTACAGGCACGGCCCGTGGAGGACCAACGGAACGCGCGCTGCGCCCGATGCCAGCGGCGCAGCCTGCAGGTGGAAGCCAACCCGCGCCGCTACGCCGCCGGAGGAGATCGATCGGCACCCGGCACGCCTGCTGGCCTCCTCCTGCGCTGCCGCCCTGCAGGCCAGCACACCCTGCGCCCCGTGCAGACCCTGCACGGCGAGGGAGCTGAACGACTGGGGTGGCTTGGCGTCAACGACACCGCCCACCCGGTTCCGGACATTACCTGGGCGCTGCAGGCCCCGGCATGAGGCGTGCCGGCAGCATGCCAGCGGCGTAGGCCGCGCGTGCTGCACGAAACGCCCGGACTCACGCCGCTCGACGCCGGTGGGCTGCGGCTGCCTGCCGCGCATGGCGGCCGGCGTGCGCCACGTGACATCGTGGCCAGTGGCCCTGCCCCTGCAGCCGCGCATGGTGATGAGAGCCTGCACGCCATCCAGCGCCGGCAGCCGCCTACCCGCCGCTGGACATCGAGCAGCCGGCAGCGCGCATCCAGCGCATCCCGGGCGGCCGCGCAGCGCACCGTGGTGTGGTGGACGAGACCACGCGCGCACTGCCGGAGGCGCGGACGTTCGCTCACGACGTATCGGCGCTGCCCGTTCCACCTCCCTCACCCCTGGAGTTCAGCACTGACGCCGCACCTACAGGACGCCGCGACCCGCAGCGTCGGCCATTCCTCTCTGGCCCCACTGGTGCAGCCTTCCGCGACCGCGGCCTACGTCATCTCCACCCGGCAGTACCGCGGCGAGCCGCGGGCGTGGTGAAGTCGCCACCGTGCCATCGTCAACCGGCTGCGTGGGATGGCGACATCACGGCTTTCGGTCCCGCGCACCGATTCCTGCATAGAAGACGCACACCTTCTGACGTGTCGGTGTGAGCTGTTCCTGCCCATGCTGTGCGGCGCGCCCGCTGGCAGGTGGCCGGAACCTTGACTCTGCACCGCGACCGCAGGCGCTGGCTGCGCTGATCCGCTGGAAAGGCGTGGACGGTGTACTTCGTGCCCTCCATGCTGGCCGCCTCGACGAACCGGCCAGCGAAGGCCTGCGCAGATGAACGCCAGTCTTCTTGCAGCGGCGGAAGCCCTTCCTGCCACCCTGCAGTGCGACCGCCTTCCATGCGCACGCATGCAGTCGGCGCTGCACGCAACCTTGTACGTGTCTACCGAGGCGGCCGTGACGTAGCTTCTGGGACGCTGGCCGCACCTGACGGCAGCGACCCGGATCCCCATCGGCTTCCCGGTCTGGAACAAACACGGGCCTGCACATTCTCTGGACGATCTGCCTGCGGCGCGGTGCTGGCGCACTGAGCTCCCAGATCTGGCGGCCGCCAGCGCCGACGGCTACTCGGGCACGCTCCGGACCCGACTACGAGGCCCGTCTTCATCTCCACCCGGCTTCGGCGCTGAAAGACTCGCCTCGCCGTCTGTGGCGACAGCGGCGACCTGGCGCGCTGGCGACGGATGGAGCGGTGAGTACCGCGGCCGCTGACCATCAGTCAAGCTGCGCGGTGAGCGCATCTGAGCTGCGAGTATCGAGGCCGCCCTCTCCACTCCATCCGCAGCGCCGTCAGTGCCGCCATCGCTCGTGTCGACGACCGTGGCGGCTCGCGGCTGGTGGCCTACGGTAAAGCGTGCAGAGCGACGCTGAACCGCGGCCCGTCGCCGCTCACGCCGCTGACGAAGTTTGCCGAGAGCCTGCTGGACTACACGCCCGTTCCCTGCCGCCGCTGCCATGAGTGCCTTCTGGCCGTCGTGCGTTGATGGCAGCGCTACCATCAACGCCAGCGGGTGATGGACTGCAAGGCAGCTGCCCGGCTCCCGAAAGTCTTTTGCCGCGCAGGCGCGCACGCCTGCCCGCACGAGAGTGCAGGTGGCGTCGCCTTTGCCGAGATTCTGAGCCGTCCGGAACAGCCCGGCGGAGGACGATTTCGTGCGTGGGCGGCTATCCCTGCTGGCCACGCGGCTGGCAGCACGGCTGCGCGACCAGTGCGGTGTCGAACTCACGCTGCAGCCGCCCTCGAGCACCCGGTGCGCTGCCGCATGCCCGATCGAGCGGCTGGTAGCGTCTGCGAGGCCGATGCGGCACTCTTTACGGCTTTCGGACCGATCTTTCCGGCCGCGGGACGATCTTAAGCGGCTGGCCACAAACGCCGTCGGGGCCCAGGCCCAGACAGGAGGCTGATCCCGCGCCGCGCATTCCGCATGCACAAGGAAGCCCTTCGGCGGTCTTCTGTTCTGCATCTCACCCCGCAGGTGGCTCTGGCCTCAGTGCTACGGGCGCTGCTGGCGCGTCGGTCGTCGGGCGACCGCCTGCGGTCATGGCCCGTAGTCCTGGCCCGACGGGGCGAGCACGCGCGCTATCCGTGCCTGCAGGTGTGGCTGCCGTCACCATGCCGACCTCTATCCTGCAGAGATGCAGCCGACGGGCCCCCATCACCTGCTGGCTGGTCTCACTGGCGGCAGCTCCTGGCGTAGGAAATCGCCTCGCCAGCTGTCAGGCGCGCCACGCCCGCGTGGGGTGGTCTATCTGCTGACGCCCATCCCGGCTCGACGCCTCGGCGTGATCGGGCGCCCGCCGAGGCCCACGACGTCTGGCGCGCTATCCTGCGCATCGCCGGGCCAGGACCCGGACGTGCCGGTGCCGTTTGCGCGGGCTGACGCGCGAGCAAAGTGATCGGGCTCTCACGCGGTGCGCAGAAGCACCCGCTGGCGACGACTGGATGCGCAGCTCGCACGGCATCTTCGAGGCCGTACGCTGCGTCAACAGCGCTGGTCAAGGGCCCACCCCACCAGCGCGCCACGACGGCGAGCCGCTGTGGCTTCCGCGCTGCACTCGACCACGTGGGCGAGGAACCTGCACCCGGACATGTGTGGGCGCCGTGGACGAGAGCCCGCTGCGCACGACGCCCAGCCGCACGCCCACATGCCGGGCGCGAGGCGGCACTCGCACACGCCGCCGTGGTGCTGGAAGATAAGGCGCTGGCGACAAGGAACGGGCCGAGGCGCGGGGCCGGCATCACGCCGCCAGCACCGACACGCGCAGTCCGCCACCGCCCGTACTGCGGCGAGAGTGCGCCGCACGTCCTCGTGCGCGACCAGATACAGCGTCTTCTTCCAGCACCTCGGGCGAACGGCCATCTCACCACCACCGGCACCCAGACCGTCACTCGGCTGCACGCAAAGATGGCAGAGCCAACGCTCATCCGTTGCCGGGCAGCCTGCATGATCAGCCTCGAACATCATTGCAGCACAGCAGAATGTCGGCCTCACCAAATGAGCCTGTTTTGCCCATGCCCAAGGTGCGGATTGACGGTGAAAGCATGCGAAATGGTCGTTGCCGCCGCGCAGTCCGTCTTCCAGATAATCACGCGCGCTGTCAGCGGATGCTGGCGCAGGCGCTGCACCACCAGATCGTTCTGGCGTGGGCGGCGTACCAGCCGCGTACGCGATGTCGGCCTGACGCCGCGCAGACGACCGTCAGGTCTTGCGCTGCCCTGCAGGACCAGACGGATGTACGCCATGACGAAAAGGCTGGCAGATGCGGCTCAGGCTATGGCGCAGAAATGACGGCGGTGCCAGAGACGACCACGTCGCCGTCGTGCGTGGCTCTGCCTGGCGAGCCGCCAGCCGTTGCAGCCTGGCATGCCCTGTACATAGCCTGCAGTGCATGCTCATGAAATGCGCCGCCCGTCCTCCGTGAGCTAACAATGGCGCTCGCCCGGCGGGTGAGTGTTGCCGTACAGAGCAGTTTCCAGCGGCGCGATGCGCCGCGACATCTGGTGCTGCAAAGCTGGTACGCTCTAGCGCCTCGGCCAGCCGCCGAGAGCGTCTGGTGCCGCGCCAGTGTCACGAAACGGCACGTCGTTCCAGTCGAGAGTTCGCGTCTCGTGTCGCGCAGAAGGCGGCTGAAGGCTGCCTGCTGCCCTGTCCCTTGCCCTGCGCTCCCTGCCCTGCTCCTGCTCCTGCGCCCGCTCCCTGCTCCCTGCCCGCTGCCCTGCTCCCGCTCGTCTCGTGCAGAAACGATCCGTGATCGTCAAAAATGCCGCTTCTGTCGATGAATGAACGGCACTTGTGTCAGTTGAGCGGAACCCTCCGGTCCGAGCCACGACGTGGAAATCCGTTGCCTGCCTGCGGTGCCCGGAAAGACTCACGAGGAGATCCATTCATGCAGAACGCAGACACGCCATCGGCCATCCACGCTCAGCACCCACGCCTCCTGGAAGGAAAACATGCTGTCATCATTTCGGTGGCAGCGAAGGCATCGGCCCTGGCATTGCGTGCGCAGGCCTTTCGTCCACGCCGCGCAAGCCTCATCCCGATCGTGCAGCCGCCAGGAAGCTGGAGGCTGCCCGTCGCGAGCCGATGAGCATCGGACAGACGTCATGTAGAACCAACCGCCCAGCGTTCACCCGCTTGAGGCCGATTCGGCAGCATCCGAAGCGGGTGCAGCACGTAGCAGATGTCTGTGCTGGCACGCCGGGTTCTGCGTGGATGTAGCTGGTCAACAACGCCGGCATCGGACGCTTTGCCGCCTTTTGCTAGACATCGGATGAAGCGCCGTCTGACCAGCACGTCCACCTCAACGTCAAGGCACCCTAATTTCCTCACGCAAGCGTTGCCGCCTGCGCCGGATCAGCGCCCAGTGAAATGTCGCTGGTCAAGATCTCCTCGTACTTTGCACACCGGACGCTGTCTGGCCGAACCACACCGCCGCTATTCGATGACCGCCAAGGGGCGCTGTGGGATGCCCTACCCGGGCGCGCGCGAGGGTGAGGGACACTCGGCGCCCGTGCCACACGCGATCATGCCCGCAGCGGTGGAGACCCTCTGCAGCTCGACAGGACGCAGGCCAAGTGCCCGTGTGGAAGCACAACAGGCATCCCACATATCATGGGTCAAGACCATCTCACCCGCTGCAACGCATCGGCCGCATCGAAGACATCGGCCGAAGCAGCCAGTATTCTCGCGTCCGCGGCCGCCGGATGGATCACCGGTACCGTGCTGGCTGTGGATGGAGGGCTGACGACAAACTGACAGGGCCCCGTCGATCGGCACTACGCCACGCCCAGGCCGCTGTTCAATCCATTGGACGACGGCGCCCGCTTTCCTCGCCATCAGACAAAGCGCCGAAAGACCAGCGGGTATCATGACAGGATCAGGGTGGCGTGGTCGGGCCTTGCGCGTCTGGCCTGCCGCACCGTGCATAACGGATCGACTCCCCCATTCCCGGAACACGTCACGCCCATGAATCCTGTCTCCCCAGACTCCTGCGTGAGCATCGCGTACCCATCGCCAGTCTCGATCCGGCGGTCGTGAATCCCGGCCGAGCAGGTGCAGGCCATCCTGATGCCACCCGCCAGGCCCTCTCGTGGGATGAATGGCCAGCACTGCACCATCATCCGCATCACTGATCCGCTGCGCCGCGCCAGAAGATCGCCAGCTGCTCAGCCCAGCAATCGCAGGATTGCACCCGCAGCGAATGCTGATCTTCGTGGCCGACGCCCGCGCGCGCCATGCTGCAGCCAGCTGCCGGCGAAAGCTTTTGCCGCCGCGGGCACGCCGAGATGCGGATGCACGTTGGTCACCGACGCGCCAAGGCAGAATGCGGTCGCTGAAAGCTCAGGCTCGGCACCTGCGCTCACCGGCGGCATCCGCCTGATCGCGCCTGAGCGACTGAATGGCTGTCGCCGGCATCTACCTCATCCGCTGTTCGGGCGTGTGGTCGGCGCCGGCGGTGGAGATGTGCAGGTGAAACCGCCTTCCGCGGCAGGCGCAGCGTCGGGCGAGACCGCGTCCGTCGGACGACGTGCGTCGACGCACCGGCCACTCACGAAGCCACCATGACGGCCTTCCCGGCGAGAAGCGCGAGTAGTTCCTGGTCCGCGTGAAATCGCCCGCTACCACAGCCAGGAATATGCGCCCCGCAACACGAAGAAGCTGCCAGCGGTGACCAGGGTGGCGCGCTGAGGCAGCTCGAGGGGTCGGAGCGAAAACACCGAAAGCGAGCAAAACGCCTGAAGCCTGGATTCTGGATACCGGCTCAAGGATCCCACGACATGAATCTCCGACAACGAACGCCCGAGCCTGTAGCGGCTGATGGGCTAAGGCGCGACGCGCTACTCCGACAGATCCAGCGCCCCGAGACCTGGCTTGCATACGCCGAAGGAAGCCATGCCGCTGGCGCCGGCGGGCAATGCCCGCCGTGGCGCGCTGCAGGTGGAAAATGCCTATCTGCGGCAGGTGGCGCGCGCGCTACACGACAGTAGCCAACGCACAGTGCCGGCGTAAGCAGCCCACGACACGACAGTGAACGCTACCGCAGTCAAGCCGCATGGTCCGGCGGCCAGCCCCACTGCAGCTGGCGGTAACCACCGAAACGGATCCGGCTGCTGCCAGCGGTTCGCCAGGCCGCCGCAGACACTGAACAGAGTACGGCCATGGCTGCCATTCAAAATTGAATCTGCGCCCGTGCACACGGGTTGGCGGCATGCTGTCGATTCTCGACCTACAGGCGATGGAGGCGCATCTGTTCCAGACGCCAGCCATCTGGCGCTTCAGCCTGTATCTTTGCATTACGGCTGCTGTTTTGAGCGACGACCCAGTCACTGGTTGCACTGGCTGGGTGCAGGAAATGTACTGATGGTGTGGGAAGCAAGATAGCGTACATAAAAACCTTGATCAAAATGGCTATTGATACCACCCTGATGCGTACATTGCAATAATGTGTTTGGTTTCTCGCCAGCTTATGGAAAGTACTTTACCATGAAGAAGTTTCACCACCAAAGCATCATGCTGGCACCGTAGGTTGCGGCGATCGGCAACACGGTCATCTCGGACAAGACCCTTCAGGAAAGGGCTGCATTCGCGCTCGATACGACTTCCGACCGTCAGATCACTGATCGCAAGGGTTTAGACATTTTGCCTGTACAATGTCGGTGATAAATCCCACCTATGCTATGCCCTTCTGGTAATTGGCACTGGAGCATCCGATGCTATCGGCTCCGGAAGCACCGTCAAAAGAAATAACAGTGCGCCAGTAGAAAGCAGCACTATTGCAACGTATTTGAAAGCTGTAGGCCGTTACAGCGGTATCGCCTTGCCCGGCGGCTGACAAGTTTCAAGTCAAGATCGTATCATTGAACGGAGTCCGCCATCTGGCTGCCGCTTTCTGAAGCAGAGATCAAATTCTTCATCCTCAGCGCCCGGCTCGACCAGCGGCATCAGGATGAGATTCTTTGCAATGACTGAACTCACCTCATACGCGCCAGTCCAGAAGAAGGATTATGACGGGCCGGCCTCATGCGGAATGAGATCATCTGCAGGTGTTGCCGCGCCATGCTGACAGGATCAGCGCTTCTTCCGCGGCGGCGAGGACGGCGCAGACGCCCTCGAAGACTTCGGCGGCTACGCTCGATGGACCTCGCCCAGCGGGGTGCGTGGATGGTGTGGCTGATGTCGGCCGCATCCGCGCCCCATCCTCGACGGCCAGGAGCCGTCGCTGATCATGTCGTCACTGCATGGCGCTTAGCAATGCCGCCCCAGGATGTGCGAGATGGGTCTCTGGGATCGAAGAGCAGCTTTTCGCAGGAAGCCTCTGTCACGAATTGTTGGTTAATGGCACGGCCGGAGGCCAATTCACCGGAAGATGCCCCGCCCGCTGATGCCCTGGCCCTTGGCTTGTCCTCGGTGACGGCCCAATTTGCGCCACTTCCGGATCGGTGGTAGTATTACGGCCGAATGACGCGAGCGTCAGAAGTGGCGCTTCTGGCTGGCAGCGGCCTCGGCAGCCACGGGCTTCGTGACGTATTCGGGGCTGTGCGCGGTTGCCCACGATGTCGCTGATGGCGCAGATGTGCGTACATTGGCGCGCAGCCGTGTCGACCCTCGATGAAGCCACGCCCACCAACAGCCACACCGGCCTTCTCGGCATCCAGCTTCGTTGTTAGCGTGCGGCCCACGGCCGACAGCACCAAGCCAGAGTCGCGGACCTTCGGGGCATTCTACCGAAGCTGACCTCGATGCTTCGGGCATGGCCTTGGCGGCGGTGGTCCGTCTTGACCATCAGGCGGCCCAGATTGCCTCAAGCTGTAATTTCCGGCGACTCCTGACTACGTCACGGTCACACCGGCCATGACGCCGCCGAGCATCTCGACCACGTCCACCTGGGCGCCCAGCGAGGCATAGACGCGGCCATTTCGTGCCGATGATGCCGGCCAATGACCACATGCGCTTGGGCACGAAGCGCAGTGCCAGCGCGCTGGTGGAGTCGATCGATGTGATCATCCTGCGGCAGAACGGCAGCCGAACGGGCCTGCTGCCCGCCGCGATGATGGCTGGCGAGCGCACCACCTGCCCTGCCGGTGGTCTGCTGGCCGCCGCCTCGGTGAGATCCACGACGACGTGGTGCGGATCGAGGAAGCGTGCATAGCCGCGCACGCGGTGACCTTTGCGTCTTGGCCAGCCGGCAAGACCTGCGGTCGCGGCTGACCACCTTTCTTCCAGCCGCGCAGGCCGTCGATGTCGATCTCTGGTTTGCTGAACTTGATGCTGCGCCCTGAAAACCCTTTGGCTCCCTCGACGACCGAGACGGCATGCAGCAGGGGCCTTGGACGGATGCAGCCGACATTGAGGCAGACACGGCCTGGTGGCGGCATAGCGCTCGACGATGACGACCTTCATAGCCCCAGATCGGCGGCACGGAACGCGGCGGAGTAATCACCCGCCGCCACCGATGACGAGCATGTCGCATTCGACATCGGTCGGCGGTCGGTGGCTGGCGCGGCCGTGGCGGCCGCGCGCCGGGTGCGGCAGCGGGCTGGCGGATGAGGCGCAGCGGGCCGTGGCGGGCGGAGCAGCGCTCGGGTGCCGCGGCGGGGCCTTTGGCAGCTCGCCGGCCGCCGCCTCGATGACGGCAATCTCGGAACCCTGAGACCTTGTCGCCCAGCTTGACCTTCATCTCGACGATACGGCCCGCCTCGGTGGCGGGATTCCATGAGCCTGTCGGACCTCCCTGCGGGTGATGAGGCTCTGCCTGACGGCGACCGTGTCAGCCGCTTGACCCAGCACCCTGATGATCTCTTGACATTGCTGAAGTCGCCGATGTCGGCACTTTCAGAATCGTTGCTGGCTCTCCTCGCTCAGAGCATCACGCGCCGGAAGTCGGCCAGCACCTGCGCCAGATAGGCGGCAAAGCGCAGCCGCAGCACCGTCGATGACGCGGTGATCCCACGACAGCGACAGCGGCAGGATCAGGCGCGTACGACCGGCCCCTGCGCCCGTCCCAGACCGGACGCTTGGTTGACGGGCACACGCCCAGGATGGCCACCGGGCGCGTTGATGATGGGCGGGCAGGTACCGCCAATGCCGCCCGAGCGAGATGGAGAAGGTGCCGCCCGCATGTCGGCTGGACCCAGCTTTGCCGTCACGGGCCTTTCTCTGGCCAGTCGCCCATCCCGACGGCAACCTGAGCACGCCCTTCTGTCGGCATCCTGACTGACCGGCATGGACCAGCCTCGTTGGCGGGTCGGCGGCAAAAGCCGATGTGGTGTAGTTTCTAGACCAGCGTCTCGCCGTCGAGCGAGGCATTGAACTCGGGGAACTTTCAGCGCCGCTACCGACGCCTTCACTTAAGAAGGCCAGTAGGTGAGCTTGATGCCCGCCTGGCATTTCCTCGGTGCTGAGTTTGATCGAAGGCTTTCCAGGTCGGTAGATGTCCGCATCCTCGTGGTTGGTGACGTGAGGAATCATCACCCAGTTGCGATGCAGGTTGGCGCCTGGAGATCTTTCTTGATCCGCGACAGCGGCTTTCTGACGATGGAACTCTTCGAAGTCGACCTCTCGCCAGGGCAGCAGGCCCAGCGCCGCGCCGGTGCCACTGGCAGGGGCTGCTGCTGCACCGCCAGCCGCACCGAGGTGAGCGTTCACGAAGGCCTTCACGTCGTCGGCGATGCGGTCCCTCGACCTGCGCGCGCACGCCGTTCAGGTCCACACCCAGCCTGCGCGCGCAGTAGCCGCACCGAAGGCGAGGCATGCGGCAGGGCCGGATGGCACCATCAACCAGCCCGGCCGGCGCCGCGCGCGGTGGTGCGCCTGCCGCGGGCGGCAGCGCCGGGCTGCGGCGGTCGACGCGGCTGCGGCAGCGGCACCGGGCCGGAGCGCGCTGGCGCCGCAGGCGCCGTCTGCCTGACCGGGGCGGCTGCAGGGGCGCGCCGAGGGCTCTGCGCTGGCGGCCGGAGCCGCCCACCGGCTTCCAGCTTGCCCAGCACCGAGCCCCTGGACACCTTGTCGCCCAGCTTGACCGCCGCGCGAGACGATGCGCCCAGCTGTCGTGCAGGGGATCCCATCGAGGCCTTGTTTGGACTCCACGGTGATGAGGCCCTGTCGGCAGCAACCTCGTCACCTTCCTTGACCATGCACTTCGATGACTCGATATCCGAGAAGTCACCGACGTCGGGAAACCACACACATCATCGCGCTCATGGCGTGCGTCATGCCTCCAGTCGGTATTCGTTCGTCAGGCCAGCACCGGGTCGACCTCTCGGACCGATGCCGTAGCGCTGGATGGCCTCTGCGGCCTTCGTGATGGGGATGACGCTGTCCCGGCCGTGGCGGTGAGCGCCGCCAGAACCACGAAATGGCGATTGACTCTCGGGCGTGTCCGCGCAGCTTTAGCAGGAAGTCGGAACGACCGAAGCCATCGCGTACCCAGCACCTCGAAGCGGCGGCCGGCCGCTGCATCGGACGGATCTGGTCGGCAAACAGCCTCATGTAGTCGGTGGACGCGACGACCGGGCTGGCTGGCCGGCGGTCGAGCTGCCTCGCGCACGTACGGTACCATGAGGCTTCTCGGTCGGGTGCAGCAGGTTCCAGCGGTCGCAGGCCATGCGCATCGCGGCGCAGCTCGGTGAAGCTGGTGGTGCTCCAGATGTCGGATCCGATGCCCCAGTCTTCCTTCAGCAGGCGTGCGCCTCGATGACCTCGGCAGGATGACGCCTGAGCCTCGCGAGCTGGACACGCGGCGCCTTGGCATCGACTGGCGGCCTCGTGCCGTCGGTCGCCGGCGCACCTTCATGCAGCAGGCATACGCCGCGATGATGCCTTCTCGTCGCCCTGCCGAAGACCCGGATGGGCGTAGTTCCGTTCATCACCGTGACGTAGTAGTAGACGTTCTCCGCGCTCGACCATGCGCAGCAGGCTCGTGCAGGATGACGCCCACCTCGTGCGCGAACGACGGATCGTGAGGAGACGCAGTTCTGGGATGGTCCGCGACATGATGTGGCTGTGGCCGTCCTCGTGCTGCAGGCCTCGCCGTTGAGGGTGGTGCGGCCGGCGGTACCGCCGATGAGGAAGCCCTGCGCCGCATGTCGCCGGCTGCCCGAGCCGGGTCGCCCACGCGCTGGAAGCCGAACATCGAGTAGTAGCGCGAAGAACGGCGCATGATGACGTTGTTGGTGGAGTACGACGTGCGCCGCAATCCAGAGCAGAACGCACTGGGCGCCCTCGTTGATGCCTTCCTCGCAGGATCTGGCCGCTGGCGTCTTCCTTGTAGTACATCACCGGTCCTTGTCGACCGGCACGTACTTCTGACCTCGCGAGGGCATGCCCAGCTGGCGGAACATGCCTCCATGCCGAAGGTGCGGGCCTCGTCGGGCACGATGGGCACAACGCGCGGGCCCAGCGTCTTGTCACGCAGCAGCGTGAGGAAGCGCACGAAGGCCGGCTCGTCGGAGATCTCCGCGCCCTTCGGCGGTGGGATCCAGCACGGGCTGGAAGGTCGACAGCGCGCGGTACGGACAGCTGCTCGTCGGAATGGGTACGACGATGCGGCAGGAACCGCCCAGCGCCTTGCGACGCTCGAACATGTACTGCATCTCCGGGCTGTCCTCGGCGGACGGTAGAACGGGATCTCGTCGAGCTTGTCGTCGGGATGGAATGTTGAAGCGGTCGCGCATGCCGCGGATGCTGTCGGCGTCGAGCTTCTTGAGCTGCTGGGTGGGTTCTGCTCGCCCATACGGCCCATGCCGTAGCTCTGACGGTGCTTGGCCAGAATGACGGTGGGGCGGCCATGGTTGTTGGGTGCACGGCCGAATGGAAGGCGGCGTACACCTGTACGGATCGTGGCTGCTGCGGTTCAGGCGCCAGATGTCCTCGTCGGACATGCGGTGCGACCATTTCCAGCAGCTTCGGATCCTTGCCGAAGAAGTGCTTTGCGCACGTAGGCGCTGTCGCTGGCACGGTAGGCCTGTATTCGCCGTCCACCGTTTCCATCATGACGCGGCGCAGCGTGCCATCGGTGTCGCGGGCCAGCAGCTTGTCCCAGTACGAGCCCCAGATGAGCTTGATGACGTTCCAGCCGGTGCCGCGGAAGTCGCCTTCAGCTCCCGGATGATCTTGCCGTTGCCGCGCACCGGGACCGTCCAGACGCTGCAGGTTGCAGTTGATGACGAAGATGAGGTTATCGAGCTTCTCGCGCGCTGCCAGACCGATGGCGCCCAGCGATTCGGGTTCGTCCATCTGCCATCGCCGCAGAACACCCAGACCTTGCGGTTGGCGGTGTCGGCCGAGCCGCGGGCATGCAGATACTTCAGGAAGCGTGCCTGATAGATGGCCATCAGCGGTCCTGGCCCATGGAGACGTGGGAACTGCCAGAAGTCCGGCATCAGCTTCGGGTGCGGATACGACGGCAGACTGTGACCATCGACTTCTGGCGGAAGTTGTTCAGCTGGTCCTCGGTGAGGCGGCCTCGATGAAGGCAGCGGCTGTACAGACCGAGCGAGGAGTGGCCTCGGGTAGATCAGGTCGCCGCCGTGGCCTTCGTGCGGGCATGCCAGAAGTGGTTCATGCCGGCGCTGATCATGCGGTGGCCACCGAGGCGAACGAGGCGATGTGACCGCCCTGGGCCGCCGCCATCGGGGTTTCATGCTTGTTGGCACGCACCACCATCGCCATGGCGTTCCAGCGGATGAAGCTGCGGATGCGCTCTTCGTATTCGTGGTTGCCGGGCGAGCGGGCTTCCAGCGCGGGCGGGATGGTGTTCACATAGGCCGTGGTGGCCGAGAACGGCATGTCGCCGAACTGCCGCCGGGCGGTGTCCAGCAGCTGCTCCATCAGGGTAGTGGGCACGCTCGCGGCCCTCACGCTGAATGACTGCGTCAGAGCATCGAGCCACCCCGGGTCTCGATCGGACCGGTGTCGGATGATTCGACTTGGGGTAGTGTCTTTGCAGCTTCAGACATGCTGGCCTCTCACCGGAACGGAAACATGGATCCCCGGATTCAAGTACGGCGGAAATGGAAAGCAAGCCGAATTTCGAGGAACGATATCCGCACCGCATCGCAAAATTCGCCGCAAGTGCGCAATTCCGTGGAAAATGGCGGTGTGGCGCGGCCGCACGCCATCAACCGGCCGTTTCTTGCTGCAGCAGCATGACCCCTGATGACGACCCGCCCATGACGCCCGACGACGACGCGAACGCCCCACCCACCGAGGCCACCAGCCCGCCAGCGCCCCGGCATGCCTCCCCTGTCGAACATCCGCATTCCGTCCGACTGGCTGGCCTGGCGCTTTCTGGGCCTGGCGCACATGGCGGGGCTGGTGCTGTTCATCGTGATGATGGCCGGTTTTCTCTGGTATGTGGGCCATATCGAACGGCAGGAGCGGCAGACCTCGCTGCTGCGCGACACCGACTGGGCCCAGCAGTCGCTGAAGCTGTCGCTGCGCGAGCTGCAGGCCCACCCGGTCCGCCCTGGCACCGCTGTGGCTGGCCGACCTGCGCCAGGGAGCCGGCAACCGTACCACGCCCCCGGCGGGTGACGACGAAGGAGCCGGCACCGCCCAGAACCCCGCGGGCTTTCTGGCGACCTACCCCCAGACCCGGTACGTGGCCCTGGTCACCCGGAAGGACGCGTCCTGCAGGCCACCGTGGCCCAGTGGCGCGATGATCGGCAACGGCCCTGGAGGCCGGAGACCCCACCGGGATGGTGACACCCTGCTGCTTCCTGCCTTCCGGGACACGCCCGGTGCGTCGCCCCGACGCAGCGCCTGGCTGGCCAGCATGCAGTCGTGGCAGCCCCGCTATTCGGCACCGCTGCTGATTCCGGGCGGAGAGGTGGTGACCGAGCTGTACCTGCCCGTGGTGCAGGGGCGGCGTCTGGTGGCGGTGGCCGTAGCCGGCATCGGACTGGAGCCGCTGCTGGCAAACATGCTGCCCGAGAACCTGCGCGACCGCTATCGGTTCAGCCTGGTGGGGCCGCACGGCCGGCTGCTGGCGAGCACGGCCTCGGCACACCGCATCGACACGCGCGCCGCACACCAGCTTCCGCTGGACCCGCCCGGTGACGGCCTGATGCTGCGGGCGGTGGCCTACGACGACGACCTCCCCTTCCTGGCCGAACGGCTGACCCAGCTGGGGCTGTTCACGCTGGCGCTGACGTCGATCCTGTCGCTGATCCTGCTCTGGCGCAGCGCCCATGACCGGCTGCGGGCCGAGGGCGAACGCGACCGGCTGTTCGAGCTGTCGCAGGACGTGTTCTGCGTGATCCGCCCGGACGGCACGCTGGTGCGCGGCAATCCGGCCTTCGTGGAGTATTTCGGCAAGGACCTGAGCAACACGCGCTTCTGGGACCATGTCTATCCGGAGGACCGGCTGGACGTGATCGAGGCCTTCACCACGCCCCAGGAGCGCATCGGCCCTCTGGAATGCCGGGTACGCTTTCGCAATGCCTGGCGCTGGCTGAGCTGGTCCATCAGTGTGGATTCCCGCTCGCCCGAATCGCTCTATTACGCGGTGGCCCACGACATCACCGGCCGCAAGCTGGTGGAGCAGGCGCTGACCACCGAGGCCACGTTCCGCCGCGCCATCGAGGATTCCATCAGCACGGGGCTGCGCGTGATCGACCACGATGGCCGCATCACCTACGTGAACCGTGCGCTGTGCCAGATCCTCGGCTATCCGGCCGAAGAGATGGTGGGACAGCTGCCGCCCTACCCCTACTGGATCCCCGAGGAACATGACCTCAACATGGCCCACCTGAATCTGACGATCTCGGGTGGCGCTCCTCCGTCGGGCCTGCAGACGCGGGCACGGCGCAGTGATAGCCGGATCATCGATGTTCGGCTCTATGTCCGCCGCTGATCGACGACCAGGGCCAGCAGGCAGGCTGGATGGCTTCGGTGACCGACATCACCGAACCGAACCGGATCCGCGCCGAGCTGATCGACGCCCACGAGCGTTTCGAGACCGTGCTCAACCAGCTTGATGCCGCCGTCTCGGTGGTCTCGCCCCCGCCGCCCATCGTCCCCCTGAACATCATCACCCCATCGACGGACGAACAGTCGCCGCGCCCACGCCTTCCGCCTGCTTTTCGCAATTACCACTCATCACGCGCTGTTCGGCGACGACGATTGCTGGCCACCCTGGCGCTGCTCAACGGCTGGCCGGTGGCGGACTCCCGGATGGGCGAAGAGGTTCCCATCCCGCGCATCGACCGCTGGTTCGAGGTGCGGGTACAGTGATTCGCCGGGTGGACGGCCAGCCGGCCCAGCTGGTGGTGGCCACCGACATCACGGCACTGCGCCCCATCCGTGAACGCCAGAAGCAGCAGGAAGAACAGCTGCAGCAGACGGCACGGCTGGTGACGATGGGCGAGATGGCCTCCTCCATCGCCCATGAGCTGAACCAGCCGCTGGCCGCCATCAGCAACTACGCCACGGCCGCGAGCGACTGCAGCCCGGGCAGCCCTGCCCCCGCCGATCCAGCCATGGTGGACCAGACGCTGACAAGATCGCCCGGCAGGCGCAGCGTGCCGCCTCGGTCATTCAGCGGGTGCGCAACTTCGTGCGTCGCAACACGGCCGAGCAGCGCGAGATCGCCGTGGACGAGATCCTGACCGAGGCGCTGGCGCTGGCCGAGATCGCTGCCAAGCGCTATGGCGTGGCCATCACCATCGACCTGGCGCCGGACCTGCCACGCCTGTCGGCCGACCGCATCCTGATCGAGCAGGTGCTGCTGAACCTGATGAAGAACGCCATCGACGCCATGCGCGGGCAGGACCATGCCGCCCTGACGCTGCAGGTGAGCGCCACACGCGACAACGTGCTGTTTGCCGTGGCGGATCAGGCCCCGGCATCCCCTGAGGAGCAGCGGAAAAGGTCTCGAGGCCTTCACCACCAAGCCCGAAGGCATGGGCATGGGGCTCAACATCTGCCGCAGCATCATCGAGTCCCACGCCGGCCGGCTGTGGGTGGAAAGCAATCAGCCCCGGGGATGCATCTTCAAGTTCACGCTGCCGGTACACGAGGGTCGACATCGGCGACACCGCATCCGCATGAGCACCCACCGCTCCATGCATGCCCCGCCTTGCCCCCTTGCCATCGACCGGCCCTTCGGTCCGGTCCCATCCTCCCGGTGCGGGATACGCGTTTTCCCGCAGTGGCAGCCCCGAAGATTGATCGATAATTTCCAAGAGCCACGGACGCTGAAACCGCGATCCGGCGCCTCATGGCGCCGTGCCCATCATCTGATAGACGACAGAACCATGAGCCCATCAACGAAACCTCTCCACCGCCCCTCCGCAGCCTGAAAGGTTCGTCTACATCGTCGACGACGACGAAGCCGTGCGCGATTCGCTGCGCTGGCTGCTGGAAGGCAGGCTTTCAACGTCCGCACCTTCCACAGCGCCGAGAGCTTCCTGAACGCTTCACACGCCCGGACATTTCGCGGTCCTGATCCTCGACGTGCGCATGGGCGGCATGAGCGGCATCGAGCTGCATGACGAGCTGTTGCGCCAGCGCTAGGACCTGCTGATCTTCGCGACCGGCCACGGTGACGTGGGCACGGCCGTGCCCGCATGAAACTGGGCGCCGTGGACTTCTCGGAAAAGCCCTCGACGACAAGCGGCTGATCAGCACTGGTGGAGAACGCTTTCAGCCAAGCCCGCGTGAAGCAGAACGATGCCCAGCGGCGCGAGCAGCGCCAGAACTGCTGGCCCGCCTGACCCCGCGCGAGCAGCAGGTGCTGGAGCGATTGCAGGCCGGCCGCCCGAACAAGCAGATTGCCGGCGACCCGGAACATCAGCATCAAGACGGTGGAGGCGCACCGCGCCAACATCATGGACAAGTTCGAGGTCCGCACCATGGCCGACCTGATGCGGCGCTTCCTGGCAGCAGCCCGGACCGAGCCGCACACGAGCGCCGACAGACAGCGCCCTGGCCCCACGGGTCAGATTTCATGTCTGCCAGCGCCCTTTCCCGGGAGGGCTTCGTGCGTCCAGCCCGAGGGCAATCGAGCATAGGGGCAGCCCTTTGGGCCGCACCTCCTGGCACCACCCGGCAGCGTGGTCCCGCACCGGGCGGTTCGAGAGAACATTCAGGATGATGCCAGACGGGGCAGGCCAAGATCGTCGAACTCACATGGTCAGCACACTGTTGCAGTTGCAGCATCGCACTGTTGTGCCACCAGCGCCGGCTGTTTGTCGTCACCTCTGGGCCACTTTCCGTGCTTGCGCCCATGGCGCACAACTCCCCGAACATGGTCTTGCTGTCCACTGCCTGAGCTGGATGGCCCAGCCGGTGGCGTATCCATTCGTCCAGCTCTCGCCAGACGCCTGTCGCTCTGCGCCAGTCCGAAATAGGCTCCATCCCAGCAGCAATGGGCGAAGCCCATCGACCACCTGCTGTATGCTGCGTCCGCCACTGCGGCGGGTCAGCCAGCACACGCTGCCTGAAGGCCATCACGGCTTTCCGGGCTATCCTCCGCTCTGACGACCCCTTTCGGAGCCATCCAGAGCTGAAGCCCTGAAACTTGCGGCCAGTGAAGACGCCAGCCACCGCACTCTTGGACTCGTTGATCCGCAAATGCAGCCTCGCCGTACAGCCGGCGCAACAGTTGCATCACCGTTCGCCCTGCCCGACGACCGTGCACGTATACGTTGGCAGTCATCGGCATACCGAACGAAGCATGCCCGCGCGCCTCCAGCGCCTTGTCCCACCTCATCGAGCAGCAGGTTGGCCAGCTGGCGGCGACAGCGGTCCACCTTGCGGTGTCCCCTCGTGCCGCTCTACGACCCGCCGCCATCCACGATTCCCCGCGTTCAGGTACGCCCGGATCAGACGCATACGCCATCATCTCCGATGCGCTTTCTGACGCGATCCATCAGGATGTCGTGATTGACCCCGGTCAGAGAACTTCTCCAGATCGACATCCACCACGATCTTCCTGCCGGACCGGATGTACGACTGCGCGCTAACACGCGTCGTGCGCACGCCGTCCCGGCCGAAAGCCGTAGCTGTGTTCACCGAAATCGGATCAATCTTCGGCTGCAGTACCTGCAGCAGTGCCTGCTGGATCAGTCTGTCCGTTACCGTCAGGATGCCCAGCTCGCGCTGCCCACCTCGGTTTCGGAATCATGACCCGTCGTACCGGACTGGGCCGGTATGTCCCCTGCAACAGTGCTTCGCGATTCGCGGCCATTCGGTCTTGAGCTGCCGGATGTCTGGTCGAGTCCAGACCATCCACACTGGCCGTTCCCTCGATTGGCCTTCACCACGCTCCACGCCCGCTGCATGTTGGCTCTTTCCAGAACTGCATCGAGCAGCCCTGCCCTGCTGTTCGGTGTCATGTCGCGGGCCGCAGGCTTCATCACGACATGCGCCCTCAGGCTTCACCTCACTCACTGCTGTCGCACTCGTGCAGGCTTCTGATGCATGGCCTGACATCGACATGATCCTGTCAACACATCCTCTCGTTCGGTCCTTCGTCTGACCTGTGTCCCATCATGGGGCTGGTCCTGCTACTACGACCTCTGCGACTTCCTCGCCTGGCTCGACACCGTCGCCCTTTCGAGCATAAGGCGAGATCTCCCTGAGTAAGAACGCACCTTCTCTGCGACCGCCGTTTACGTCACCTCGCTTTGGCCACAAGAGCTTCGCGGTTACATGCCCGTTCGCACCTGCTCGGCAACGCCTTGTATCCGGTTCTGTACATCGGCCCGCAGATTACGCTCCACGCTTCCTTCCCACACTCGGTCGCTTGCGCAGTTGCGCTTCACTTCACCACTGTGGCCAGCTGTGGCGGGACTTGCACCTTCGCGAGGTGTGCTGCCATGCTGGCGCACAAGTGCGGGACTGAATTCGCTTTGAATTGCAGGCCCTTGAATGTGTGGCGCGCCCGGCAGGGATTGAACCCACGACCCCTGGTTCGTAGCCGCTACTCCATCCAACTGAGCTACGGGCGCGACGCGGAACGCATAATACCATGAGTCGCGGCCGGCCGCGGACAGGCAGAGTGCCGGCGACCCTGAACATCCCTGCATCAAGACGGTAGAGGGCGCACCGCGCCAACATCATGGATGTTCGAGGTCCAGCTGGCCGACCTGATGCGGCGCTTCCCGGGCAGTAGCCCGGACTGATCCGCACACGAGAACGACAGACGTGCCCGGGCCCCACGGGGTCAGGATTTTCTGCCGCGCACGCCCTTCCCGGGAGGGCGTCGCAGTCCAGCCCGAGGGCGAAAAAGGGTCTGAATTCGCTTTGAATCCAGGCCCTTGAATGGGGTGATGCGCCCGGAGGGATTCGAACCCACGATCCTTGGTTCTGTAGCCGTACTCTATCCAACTGGCTACTGGCGCGCGACGCGGAACGCATAATAACATGAGATTCGGTTTGCACGTCGTTTGGAAAATTTTTAAAACGAGTCAAAACTGAGCATGAAACGGATTTTCACCCAAAAGGAGGTGAAAATGCACCCGGACGGTTCTCACGTGCTTATTCGAATGAAGGGGCCCGCCCGCCCGACTACGAGAGTCCCCGCGAGCGTCCCCTGCCGGCACCGGACGTCGATCCAGCTGCCAGCGTCTCCTGATAGCCAGCAAGTATGTAACGTTTTCGAATCCGGCGCCTGAGGGCCGTGCGGGCAGCTCGTCAGACTTCTAGGGGTGTCGGCATGCCTCGGTGGCGAGGCCTGTCAAATGGCATCCGAAGCTGGCCGCCCGGCCCGCAGCAGCAGCCATCGCCGCACGACATGTGCAGCCCCCAATGCTCTGCTGCCCAGCTTCCTGCGCGGCACACCGTCACGGATGCCGCGAGATCATCACGTGAATCTTCGAAGGAAAGTGGTTTGAACCTGAATGGAACGATCGCCCCGATCACGACTCTACGCGCGGCGTGTTTGCCGAAGCCATTTCACCGTTCACCGACGACGGGACTCGATCTGGATGGCATCCGCTCCAGATGACTTTCCTGTCGCACTGCGGTGCAAGCGGCGGTTGCCGCTAGTCGCCACGGAGCCGACAGCTCACCAACGACGAGCGCCTGCCGGTGGTCCGTGCCGGCATCCGGCAGCTCTGAACGGGTTTCGCATCCCGGGCCATCGTCGACATCTCCTCGCCAGTGCATCGACAACCGGCAGCTGCTGGGCTGGCGGGCGATGGATGGCAGAGCAGCCGGCGCGCGCATCAGGCCCGATGACGCCATGCACCGACGAGGACATCTACAACTGGTTTCTCGAGCGCGTCAGCGAGCGGCTAGCGAGATCCCTCGATCCCGCGACGATCAGGCCGGCATGTGCATGTCACCATCGCCTTTACTCTGCTCTATCCGCATGCTGCAGGACTCTTTGAGCGTCTCGTGGCATGTGCCAGCTGGCTCCGCCTGGGCCCTGACAAGGCTGAGGAGCTGCGCGACGCCGAGACCTCAGCGGTGTGCGCTGCCCGCCCTCTTCGAGGGCAACGACGGGCTGCATTTCGCAGGCACTCGACCGCATCGGTGATGCGGCGCTCAGCGCGTTTGCCTACTCCCGAGGCGCTCGATCGCCGCAGGAACCTCTTCGGAGGCTCGGCAAAGCGTGACGATCGCGCCGAGGATGTTCCTCGACGCCTACCTGCCGCTGATGCTCAGAAAGCAGCTGGTCATCAGCCCGGCCGTGGTCAGCAGCTGCTGAAGGTGCGGGGCGTGATCCGCAGCGCCTGGCTGCGTGAACCGGGCCCGCCGGCTGGACGAGCCGAAGAGCAGGACATCGAGCGCTCGGTGCGCCGGATGGAGCGCCGCACGCGCAGCTGGGCATCGGCCTGCCCACCCCGCCCGCAGCGCTCGGGCAGCTGAGCCGCCCTCAGTGCCCCTCGACGGGGCGGACGGATGAGCCGGCAGCTGCCGGCTCCCGCGCACCCTTAGGGTGCCGCTTCATGTCGGCGCCTTGCCCGAGGGCTGCCCTTCCTTCGCCCGGGTTTCATCGGCCAGCCTCTCGTCGCCATCCGCGCACCTGCACTGGCGGGTCACGCCATCGGGCCCCGGAAAGTCACGGAACAGCGCCTTCACCATCAGCGGCACGGCGTTGTTCAGGGCGCCATCCTCGGAATCCGACACGACCGAGCCTCATAGAGGCGCGCTGGCCGTCCCGGCAGCGGCTTGTGCCCGTCAGCGCCAGCTTGACCTGCTTGCGGTAGATGGTGCGCTGGTAGGTCGAATAGCCCACCAGATCATAGCCATACATCGGCACCGTCTCCCAGTAGGTGACGACCTGGCCGTTGGCGTCGGTACGCTGATGCGCCACCTGGCGATAGCCCTCGAAGACATAGGCATAGTTGGGCTGGCTGTAGTTGACCGGCCGGCCGTTGTCCACCGAATAGTCCAGCGTCACGTCCACGTCCGGACGGCTGCCCGGTTTCCTTCAGGCCGTGCGCCAGCAGCTGTTCGCGCACCAGCGCGGCATAGGTCTGGTATTCGAGACTGTTGCTCGGTCCGCGTCGGGCTTGAAGCGGAAGCTCAGCCCCTGCAGGGCCGGTTCCTGCTGGTGGTAGGCCGTGACCTCGGCGCCGAAACAGGTGGCGCACCCGCCCAGCAGCAGCGCGCCGGCCATCGTGGCTGCCAGCCCCAGCCGGCGCCAGGCGCCCGACCGATGCCATCGGAATATGCGCATCGACTGTCGCTCCATGAATCTTCCTCTGCATAATCATAACGGGCATCGCCCCATGGCGGCGTGACAACCCGGACGTATCCCCCGCCCATCCGGCGCGGCACGGAACCCCCGAAGACGAAAATCCCGCTGGGCACGTGCAGCCGGTGCCGGGTCCTGAAACGGGTATCGGGCACTGGACGTTGACCGCGCACCTGCCACCGGCCCACGCCACAGGCCAGGGAAGGTGCCGGGAGCCTGCCCCTGCCCCTGCCCCGGCATCCGGAATCCAGTGCCCAGTGCCCAGTCCCAGCATCATGGTCTGTCCGCCCGCCGCCCCGGCCGTTCGGTAATCTCGTCCAGTCCTCGATGCCCCGGGGTCAGACACGCGCTCGACATCGGGCCGGACGGCTACCACAAGGATCCGTCCCGCCCCTTTCACGATTCACACCTGATCCACCATGGCCGACCTGCTCACCACAACGCCACCAAGCCCACTCAAACCCAGTCGCCTCACGCGTCATCGAGGTCCACCAGTACCATGCGCTGCGCCCTGGCCCGCGCCTGCTGGTGATGGGCGGCGTGCATGGCAACGAGACGGCTGGCCCCATCGCCATCCGGCAGATCCTGGCGGAATTCGCGAGGGCCGTCGCATCCTGCATCGCGGCACCCTCACCTTCGTGCCGGTCGCCAATCCGGTGGCTCGGGCTGCCGGCCGCCGCGAGGGCGACCGCAACCTGAACCGCGACTTCCGCCCCAGCCTGTCGCCCGAGAACGTCGAGGATCGCATCGCCACCCGGCTGGGACCGATCCCCGGCCAGCCACGACGTGCTGGTGGACCTGCACACCTTCTCGGCGCCGGGCGAGGCCCTTCGTGTTCTTCGGCCCCTGCCGACAACCAGAGGAGCTGGAGCCTCAGGCGTTCGGCCGAGGAAGAGCGCTGGCGCAGGCCATCGGCCCCCGTCGGCTGGTCTATGGCTGGCTGGCCGCTCACGCCGAGCGGCGTGCGCCGTCGCCAGAACGGCAGCATCTCCTACGGATCGGCACTACCGAATACATGCGGGCCCGGCGGCTACGCCGTCACGGTGAATGCGGCCAGCACCGATCCGGAAGCACCGGCCGTGGCGCGGCCGCCATCGACAATGCACTGCGCCTCGCTGGACAGGGCGGCTGCTGTCGACGAGAGGCGCGGCTCTGCCACCTGCCGCTGACCACGATGCCCCGCCGCTGCCGAACCCTCACCGATTTCTCGCGCAGCGAGTTCACCGCCAGTCGACGACCGAGGCCGGACGCTTCGAGCTGATCGAGTTTACGTGTCTTCGACCGCACGCCACCGGCGACCGCTTCGCCCGCGACTGGCGCTCATCTGACCGCGTGGCAGGCGGGCGAACCCATTGCGTTCCCGTGACGGCCTGCCGCTGACGGCGCCGGAAGATGGCTATGGTGTTTCCCCAACCCGAACTGCCGGGACGGGAATGGTTCTACTTCGCCCGACCGGTGTCGGCTGGCTGCGCTGAGCAGACCCCCGGGCCAGCGAGCGAAGCCGGCCCTGGGCAACCCTCACTCGGACAGGCCGAAGCGCCCGTCCGGATCAGCGGCGCGCGCGATTTCCACGGACGGATCGGCGGGATGTCCAGACCCTGCAGTGCGGTTGAACTCGTCCACCATCGCGGCGGCCCAGAGGCCGTTCCAGACCGTTCCGGCGTGGCCGTCGCCGATGACGGCATTCCAGGGAGCTCGTCGCCCTGCGTGACGCCCATCGCGCTGGCCGGAGCCAGCTTCACGTGCTATGCAGGCCGGCTGGCCTGGGCATCACGCGCACCGAACCAGTGGCGGAAGAAGGCCCCGGTCGTCGAAGAAATGCACGCCGCCCGGTGCTCTCGGCGATCTGGCGCAGGCGCTGGTCGTAGGCATCGAGCACGGCGGCGATGCTGGCCTGCTTCCTGCGCGTTGCGAAGCTGGTGCAGCGGCGGCCAGTCGACGTTGTTCAGGATCCTACCAGATGATGTCCAGCGGCCGGATCACGGGCTTTCAGCGCCGATACGGCCTGGGCCACCTGGTCGGCACAGGCCTGCACCCGGGCCAGATTGTCAGCATCCGCCCCTGTCTTCGCAAAGGCCTGCAGGTCCTCGCGCTTGCAGGCTGTTGATGCCGATGCGGATCAGCACCACCGACGGCACGTCCTTCCAGCCTTGCGGATCGCGGGCCATCTCGGCCAGCAGGCCGGGCACCTGCCCGAAGGTGGGGTTGTTGAGCGCACCGCAGGTCGCGCCACTGAAGGCGAAGTTGTAGCGGAAGTCTTCCTTGTGCTGCCGCACCAGGCTGCCCATCACGTTGCGCCGCAGCCAGGCGCCAGCCCCGCTGCTGCCCACCTCCCCGAAAGGCCCCTGATCGATGTCACGGGGACGCAGCCTCCCGAGGATCTCGGTCCACTGCCAGGTACTGGCCTGCTGCGCCCCACCGCGCGCCTCGGGCGTGCCGTAGTGCAGCGAAACCGCATCATGGAAGGAATGACTGTCGGAGTCCCCCAGGACGGCCAGTCGCAGTTTCGGGCTGGTCGGCTCTCCGCCATTGAGAGGAAGACATGTGGTCCGGGCTCCTGCTGTCGGTGGCCACGCCACCAGGATGGGTATCGACGTGGCCGCGATGCGCAGCCGCCGGCGGATCGCTGTCGGGCGTGCAGGCGGCCAGGCACATACCAGCACCGATGCCCAGAAGCAAATCACTCCTCAGCATTGTTTTGCTGAAATATGTGACAAACGTTCAGATGGGCGACCCTGAACAGTCACGCTAGCATTGGCGGGTCGGGCAGGCTGCGTTCCCGTCGCATCGGTCGATGCGTCGCGGAAAACACGCCACCTGCCACTGGCCCCATGTTCAAAACCGATCATGCGTCTATAGATTGCTTGTTGGAATGAATCACCTACCCTCAGGGAGGACTGAAACCATCCGCATCTTTCTCATCCAACCGGATTTTTCGCAGCTGTGGCTTTCCATCTCGATCAAGCTTCCGCAACTCGACCACTGCAGCGCGCGCGCGAGCAGGACGAACCCCGGCTTGTGCCCCTGGCTGGCCGCCTGATGCTGGCTGACCACCGCATCGGTGGCGGCACGCCACCCGGCGAACGGCGACACCGCCAGCCTGCTGGCGCTCGCACCAGCATGTGGACAACGGACGCAACACCCGGGAAGGCGAGACCGCTGGCGCTGTTCGTCGAGAAGCTGCCCCGACCGCCGCCGGCCGAAACCGACGCCGTGAACGCCATGCCTGTTGGGCATGATGCCATCCCGTCCGATACCGAATCGTCGACGTCCCGCAAAAAGGCTGACATTTCGCTGCATTTTTGTCGGCGAAGACGTAACCATCAGTTCACCCAGCGGCCGCTACGATGCCGTGGCGCTGCATGGCTGGCGGCGGCTCGCTGCGCCACCTGCCGATCGAGCTAGTGCTGCAGGGCCCGCAGCAGCGTCAGTTCTCAATCTGGCCGCAACATCCGCCGCTGGTGCTGCAGAGACCTCGGGTCACACCGATGACGCGCGCCGCCGCAGGCCGCCGTCATCGAACGCTTCGACCTGCGGTGCCGTCGCCACCCCGATGCGGCACGTGCCGCGCATGCCAGCACACCCGGCGTCACGAGCTGAGAGCCCTGCGCGAGATCTCGCTGCGCCACGCTGCGCCTGCAGGCGCTGGACGTGAGGGCAGGCGACCGCGGCCATGCTGCTGTCACGCCGGCGTCAGCCATCGCCTGATGCTGGGCGATCCTGCTGGGCGCTGTCTACGTGCCCATCGACCCGGCGCAGCCCGGAACAGCGGCTGTCGCTGATGCTGGAAGACAGCCAGCCCACGCTGCTGCTGGTGGATTCGCATACCCAGCCCCATCAGCTGGCGCTGGCCAAGGCACGCGGCATCCCGACGCTGGACATCGAAGGCATCGACCACGACGACCGACACGCTTTGTGGGCTTCGATGCACGTGCTCCCTGCCTGTCGGAGCGACCGTCGAGCAGAGCTGGCCCGGTGCGGCAGCCCGCGCGCCAACCGCCTACGTGATGATACCTCCCGGCTCCACAGGCACGCCGGTGGTCATCCCCCATCGTGCCATCGTCCGCGTCTACCGCCAGTACTACGCCCGCTGGGCCGAAAGTGGTGATGCTGCACGCAGCGCCGCTGGCCTTCGATGCCTCGACGCTGGAGATCTGGGGCCCGCTGCTCAATGGGGGCACCTGCGTCGTCCATCCCCAGGCCATCCCCTCGGGGGCCGGCCTGGCCGAGACCATCCGCACCGAACGGGTCAACACCGCGTGGCTGACCGCTGCGCTCTTCAACCGTATCGTCGACGAGGATCCGCTGCACCTGCGGTCTGCACGCTGATGACCGGCGGTGAGGCCCTGTCGCCCCGTCATGTGCGCCGGGCGCTGCAGGCACTGCCCGGCTGCAGCTGATCAACGGCTGCGGCTACCGAGACCACCACCTTTGCCGTCACGGGACCGGTGTCCGAACACGATCTGGACAGCCACGCCTCCCGTGCTGCTGGGCGCCGATCAACTGGACCACCATGCGCGTGCTGAGCCCGCTGGGCGATGCCGTTCCCCCGGCTCGACCGGCGAACTCTACATCGGTGGCGCAGGCGTGGCCCTGGGCACCTGAACCGCCGGATCTCACGAAGACGCTTTGTGCCGATCCGTTCGGTGGTCCTCGACGTGCTCTACGCACCGGCGACGCCGTGCGCTGGCTCGACGATGGCCGCCTGGAGTACCCGGGTCGGCTGGATGGCCAGCTCAAGATCCGGGGCTTTCGCATCGAGCCGGGCGAGATCGAGGCCGTGCTGGCCAGCCATCCGGCCGTGGCCAATGCCGCCATCACCGACGAGTGCCCGCCCAATGGCGAGCGCCGCCTGGTGGCCTGGCTGGTGGCTGCCGCCGGCCAGACCCTGCCCGATGACGACGACCTGCGCGACCACTGCCGCCAGCGCCTGCCCATCTACATGATGCCCGCACGTTTCGTGGCCGTCCCGCAACTGCCGATCACGCTGAACGGCCAGCTGGACCGCCGCGCCCTGCAGGCCATGGAGACCAAAGACACAACACCCGTAAACTCCGCCGACACCGGTTTTACAGAAGACACGGAGGTTACAGACCGTGACGTAACCGGGTTCGATACAGATCTTGCACATTCAAACCAGAATAAACGCGAGATCGCGGCATCCGCTGCGTCATCGACACCACAACCTGTATCCGGCACACCTCGCACGACCGAGACGCCCCCTCGCCCTGATGGCCAGGCAGGTACCGACAGCCAGGCCCTGACGCCCTGCGCTCAAGCGCCGGCTCGAACAGCGCATCATCGCGCTGCTGGAACCCATCCTGGCCATCCGGGGCCTGCGTGCCCACGACAACTTCTTCGAGTGGGATCGTCCCCTGCTGGCCGCCACAAACTCGTCTGCAGCAGACCTTCGGACCGGCCATCGGCATCGAGGACTTCTTCGGCACTCCCACGGTGACGGCCTTTGCCGCGCGCATCGCGGAAGGCGTGCCGGCCGCCGAGCTGCAGCACATCCTGCAGCCTGGTGATGCTGCGGCCCGCACCGGGCACGCATCCCATCAGGCCCCGGCCGAGACGACCCCAGATGCCGGAACGCATCCCGGACAGCAGGTGCCCCCGGACGGACGACGGCGCCCCGCATGCCACCCCTGCCGGCCGGGCGAACGCCACGCCGACGGACGAGGACGAGCGCACCATCGCCATCATTGGCATGGCGGGCGCTCAGGCCGCCAGCATCGAAGAACTCTGGCAGAACCTGATCGCCGGCCGTGACGGCATCCGTCATTCCGGCCCGAGGGCTGGACCCCTCCCTGCCCGCCAGCCTCACCGGCGACCCCGACTACGTGGCGGCGCGCGGCGTGCTCGACGACGCGGCGCGCTTTGATGCCGCCTTCTTCGGCATTGGCCCACGCGAAGCCGAGCTGATGGACCCGCAGCAGCGATCTTCCCGGAACTGGCGGCGGTGCGCTTGAGCAGGGCAGCACGCGCCCGCTGCGCGACGGCAACCGTCAGATCGACGTCTTCGCCGGCTGTACAACGCCACCTACTTCCAGCGTCACCTGCAGCACTACCCGGACAAAGATCGCCGCCCCTGGGCGAATTCCGGTGATGCTCGACAACGAGAAGGACTACATCGCCACCCGCACGCCAACCGGCTGGACCTGCGCCCGCCGTCTCGGTGCACCGCCTGCTCCACCTCGCTGGTCAGGCCATCGTCCGAGCCGTGCGGGCGCTGCGCGTCAGTCAGTGCCGCTGGCGCGGGCGCTGCCGTCACCGCCCCGGTCAACAGCAGCTACCGCCACGAGCTGCTGATGCTCTCGCCGATCGGCTTCACCCGCAGCTTCGATGCCGATGCCCAGGCACGGTGTTCCTCCTGACGGTGCCGCCGTGGTGCTGCTCAAGCGCCTGGCTGACGCCCGCCGTGACGGCGACACCGTCTACGCGGTCATCCGCGGCGTGGGCATCAACAACGACGGCGGCAACAAGGCCAGCTTCACCGCGGTCAGCGTGGAAGGCCAGCATGCCGTCATCCGCGCCGCCCTGGACGACGCCGGCGTGCCCGCCCGCAGCATCCAGGTCGTGAGCCACGGTACCGCCACCCCGCCGCGACCCGGTGGAAGTGCGCGCCTGACCCGCGCCTGGCGCGAAGAGACCCAGGACACCGGCTTTGCCGTGCTCAGCTCGCTCAAGAGCTACATCGGTCACACGGTCATCGCGGCTGGTGCGTCAGCCACCATCAAGACGGTGATGGCCCTGCAGCACAACCTCGTCCCCGGCACCCTGCACTTCAGGAAGCCCAACCCCGGCCTGCAGCTGGAACAGAGCCCGTTCCGGGTCACCGCCGAGCCACGCGCATGCGGCCACCCGGCACCCGCGACGTGCGGCCATCAGCGCCTTCGGCGTGCGGCACGCAACGCCCATATCATCATCGAGGAAGCGCCAGCCGACACTGGCGCTCGGTGCGTGCACGACCGGTGACCGCGCGAGCGCTGCCGCCCGTCAGCCACATCGCGGATGCCGCTCGCCTTCCTGCCGCTCGCGCGCACGCCCACAGCCTCGCGCCGCCCAGCGTCGCCAGCTGGCCGAGCACCTGCGCCGGCTGCAGGCAGGGCCTGAAAGCCCGGACGGATGCGGCTGACGATCCCTGCGAACAAGGCGCGACTCGGCAGCCAGCGCAGACGCAGACCCGTTCCTGTCGACGGCGCTTTACCAACCTGGGCGACATCTCCTTCACGCTGCCCACGGCCGCGGTCCGCTGCCGCATCGCCAGTGCGTGCTGGCTTCGGACACTGGACGAGGGCCATCGCCGCGCTTTGAAACGACAGTGCCCCCGACCACATCCATGCAACGGCAGCCGCCCAGGGCCCTCTGGTCTGCTCTTCCCGGGTCAGGGCGCCAGTACGCGACCATGGGGACGTCCGCTCACGAGCAGGGCCCGTCTTTGCCCGCGCCTTCGATGGTCGCCGAGGCCATCGGCTGCCCAGCGCCAGCGGTCATCCGTGGCTGAACACGCTCATCCGTCCGCCGAGAACGGCGGCCTGCCGAGCAGCGGACACACGTACGGACGACCATACGGCAGACATCCGGCCGCATCAGCGCGGCCCCTCAGAACCCGACGCGCCACGAGCGGTGCCGACCTACGGCGTGCCTCGTCTTTCACGGCAGCGAGGCCGACCTGGCGAGACGGCGCCTGACCCAGCCGGCCCTCTTTGCCATCGAGTACGCACTGGCCCGCTGGTGGCAGCACCAGGGACTTTTGCCCGACCTGCTGGTGGGTCACAGCCTGGGCGAATTCACAGCCGCCGTCATTGCGGGCGTGATGCCGGTGGCCGATGCTGCCCGGCTGGTCGCCTGCGTGGCCAGCTCATTCAGGCCTTGCCGGCCCGGTGCCATGCTCGGCCGTGCGCGCAACCCGCTGCCGAGTGGCGCCGCGACTGCCTTCGGGCTGTCGATCGCCACCATCAATGCGCCCAGAAGCCTGCTGGTGGCCGGTCCCTGAAGCCGCCATCGATGCGCTGGCACGGCAGCTGAAGCCGAAGAGCATCGCCAACCAGCGAGCTGAAGACCTCGCACGCCTTCCATTCGGCCGGTGGAGCCGGCCGTCTCACCCTTCGAGCGCGCCGTGTCGGGTCGTCTGTCGCCCCGTCCATCCCATCGTCCGGGCCGGTCGACCGCGACTCGATCGAAGGCCGACCCGCACTGGTGGGTCTGCCAGCGCGTGACACCGTAGCGCTTTGCCGATGCCGTGCAGCACGTCTGCCCGAAAGCCCCGACAGCACTTTCTGGAAGTCGGTCCGGCCGCATTCTGGTCAACCTGGTGCGCCGTGCCGCACCCGCGGAAAGGCGCCAGCCTGCGTCGCCAGCCCGGAGTCGGCCGATGACGAGTGAGGTCGCTTGCCCGCGCCCATGCCCGGCTGTGCTGGACCGCCTGCCGGCGGCCAGCTCGCCCCGACGGGCCGGCGCGTTCCGCCGCTACCTTCGAGGGTAAGCGCTACTGGCTGGATGCACCGGCCGCGGACGGGCCGCCCGCCCGCATCCGCCTGCGCATACGCCACCTGTGGTGCAGGCGCGCCAGTGCCTCGCCGCCGCACCGTCTCGCCAGCGCGTCCCCACCGCGCCGAACACGCTCCCCGGCCTGTCGGCGCATCCGTCGCCGGGGACCAGCCGCTGGCATCTTCTTCGTGCCGGTAGCCGCGTGCGTGGCCAGCACCAACCATCAGGGCCTGATCTCTGCGGCTGAAGCCGCCATCAGCGCCCTGCGTGCCGTTTGCCTACAGGCGCATGCCGGTCAATCAGTGAAGGCACAACACGGCAGACAGCGGATCGGCCCGGCACGCAGCCGGCCAGACGCTGCCATCCCTCCTGCCACAGCCCGCACGCTTCAGGCTGCGACAGCCGTCCCATCACTAGAAAAGCCCGAACCTCCTCCGGGCAGCATGAACACGCAGAGCACGAACGATCGCCAAGCGACGTGCATCAGAACTGCCGATACCATCGATGAAGTCTGCAATCACCGTCGGACCCGAGGACTGCGACAGCGCCTTCGTCGACCTGGGGCTGGACTCCCTGCTGCTCACCCAGCTGGCCCTGCAGATCAAGCGCCACTTCAACGCCCATCGGCTTCCGACGGCTGATGACCGACCTGCTTGGCCCCAACGCCGTCGTCCAGCACCTGACGGCATCCTGCCAACCGATGCCGCCGTGGCGGCGCGCGCGCGACAGCGCCGCCGCTGCGCCTTCAGCTTTCCGGCGCGCCGCACCGAGGCAGGCCCTGCAGCCGGCCATGCCGAGCATGCCCGCCCAGGCACCGCCTGGCCCCGCTCGCCGTCGCAGGCGCCGTCGACAGTGTCTCGTGCCTGCTCAGCCAGCAGCTGCCGCGCTGATGGAAAACCAGCTGCGCCTGCTGACGGGCCAGCCCGCCATGGCAGCCCCGCCCGAGCCGTCATCACCGCCACCGATGCGCCGGTCGCCCTCCGCCGACAGGCACCCGCACGTCCCGGCCGTGGCCGCTGGCCAGCCCACCGCCCGAGCAGCGCCGAGGGCGGCAGAGCGCCCCACCGATGATCGGCGTGCCTTCGGCGCCGCGCCCGCATCTACCGCCAGCAGCACGACGCGCTCACGCGCCGAGCGCGGCTCGATGCCTTTCATCAGCGCTTACGTCGACCGCACCCGCGCCTCGCGCGACTTCACGCAGCAGCATCGCCCGCACTCCGCCGTCGCGCAGTCGTCAACGCTTCGCCCGCGCCTGTAGGAGATGATCTACCAGATCGTCATCGGACGCTCGAGGCTCCGCTACCTGCGGATCTGGACGGCAATGAGTACGTCGACGCCTGAACGGCTTCGGCATGAGCCTATTCGGCTGGCAGCCCGACTTCGTGCTCGACTGCCGTGCGTCGCCAGCTCGACCTCGGCTACGAGATCGGCCCGCAGCATCCGCTGTCGGCCCCGTCACCGAGCTGGTCTGCGAGATGACCGGCTTTGACCGTGCCGCACTCTGCAACACCGCTCGAAGCCGTCACGGCACCGTGCGCATCGCCCGCACCGTCACCGGCCGCGAGCGCATCGCCGTCTTCGCCGGTTCCTACCACGCACCTTCTGACGAAGCAATCGTGCGTCTGCGCCCGGGTCGTGCCATGCCGGGCCGCCCCCGGCATCATGCTCCAACACCGCCGCCAACGTCGTCATCCTGGGTACGGCGGTCGACGCCCCGCAATGGGTGCGTGACAACGCCGACAACCTGCTCGCCGTGCTGGTCGAGCCCGTGCAGAGCCGCCGCCCCGACCTGCAGCCGCGCGAGTTCCTGCACGAGCTGCGGCGCATCACGGCCGAATCCGGCTCCCTGCTGATCTTCGACGAGGTGGTCACCGGTTTCCGTACCGGCCCCGGCGGCGCCCAGGCCCACTTCGACGTGCGCGCCGACCTGGCCAGCTACGGCAAGGTGATCGGTGGCGGCTTCCCCATCGGCATCATCGCCGGCAAGCGCCAGCTACATGGACGCCCTGGATGGTGGTGCCTGGCAGTATGGCGACGACTCGATCCCCACCGTCGGCGTCACCTACTTCGCCGGCACCTTCGTGCGGCACCCGCTGGCACTGGCTGCCTGCCACGCCGTGCTCTCGTACCTGAAGGAAGCGGGTCCCGAGCTGCAACGCAAGCTCACCGAGACCACCACGAGCTGGCCGATCTCGCTCAACGCCTTCGCCAGGAGCACGGTGCCCCATCGCGGTCAAGCACTTCGCCTCGGTCTGGCGGATCGTCTTCACCGAAGATCACCCGTACCAGGACCTGCTGTTTGCCATGATGCGCAGCCGCGGCATCCACATCCTGGACAACTTCCGTGCTCATGACCACGGCACAGCGAAGCCGATGTCGAAGCCATCCGCAAAGGCCTTCTGCGACTCGGTGCTGGAACTGCAGGCCGACGGTTTTCTGCCCGGCAAGCCGGTGCAGAATGCCGCCGATGCGTCCGCCAGCTTCGACCCGACCATGCCCCCGGTTCCGGGTGCCCGCCTGGGCCGTGCACGCCCAGCGCCGCTTGGTTCATCGCCGACCCCGACCGGCCCGGCAGCTACATGCAACTGAAGACCAGCGTCTGACACGCAACCACAAGAAGGCATCGGCGGACACCTCGCCCCTGGCGCGGGTGTCGCCAAAATGACCCATTCCACTGAGAGATAAAGCCATGAGCCGCGTCCGACCCTCACACCGCCGCCCGCCGGCCTGGTGGGCGTGGCGGTGGATTTTCGACCCCTTCGCGGCAGACCCCGCTGCCGCAGCCATCGAACAGGTCATCACGCCCACCGATGCCCAGCGCGAGGTCTGGCTGGCCGATCATCTGGGCCGCGAAGCCTCACTGGCCTCAACAAAGCCGTCGAGCTGGACCTGCGCGGCCCGCTCGACGATGCTGCCGTCACCCGTCTTCAGGGCGCCTGCCAGGCTTGATACCAGGCCCATCAGGCCCCGCGCGCCGTCTTCAGCGACGACGGCTCCGAGATGCTGGTCAACCTGCCGACGCCGCTCCCTCGTCTTCGACGTGGTGGATCATGCGCATGCAGGACGAGTCCACCCGCAACCGGCGCCTGGCCGACTGGCGCCAGCAGGTGGTCATCGCCCCCTTCGACCTGGGCAAGGGTCCGCTCTTTCGCGCTCACCTGCTGCGCCTGACCGACCAGCATGGCGTGCTGCTGCTGGCCGCCCATCACCTGGTCTGGCGACGGCTACTCCTCCGGCATCGTGCTGCGTGAGCACTGGCGCGCGCCATGCGGGTGAACCGCTGACCTGGTCCGCCTACGCCGACTACGCCGCCGACAAAGGCCCGCTTTACCCAAAGCGCCGAGCCCTGCGCCAACGTGCATTCTGACCGGCCGCTATGCCAGGGCACGTGCCCGTCACCGATCTGCCCACCGACCACTCGCGCCCCGGCCCGTCGCCAGGTCGCGGCCAACCGCATCGACCACCTCATCCCGGCCGCCGACTTCGAGCGCCTGCAGCAGGCAGCCCGCAGCCTGCGCATCAGCCTGTTCTCGCTGCTGCTGGGCGGCTTCGAACTGCTGATGTCGCGCCTGACCAGCAGCCCCGATGTGGTGGTGGGCGTGCCCGCCGCCGGCCAGATGGCGGCCGAGCTGCCCGACATCGTCGGCCACTGCGTCAACCTGCTGCCCGTGCGTGGCACACCGACACCGACAGCCACTGCCGCCGACTGGCTGGCCGACGCGCAGCGTGAACTGCTCGATGCCTTCGACCACCAGCGCTTCACCTTCAGCACGCTGCTGCGCCACCGGCGCTCCGGCGCGATCCGTCCCGGCTGCCGCTCGTGTCGGTGATGTTCAACCTCGACCAGCGACTGGATCCGGCGCTCACCGCACTGCCCGGCTTCGACACCACCATCCACCCGGTGGCCCGTCGCTTCGAGAACTTCGAGCTGTTCTTCAACCTCACGCCGCTGGACACGGGTCTGCGCATCGAGTGCCAGTACAGCACCGCGCTCTTCGACGATGCCAGCATCCAGCAGTGGCTGCGAGAGCTACGCCGCCCTGCTGGCCGGCGTCGCACGCGATCCAGCGCCCCGTCGGCCATCTGCCTGCGCTGGATGCCGAGCAGCAGGCGCTGCTGCCCGCTGGAACCAGACAGAACACGAACAGGGTCTGGGCGCACCCGGTGGCCCTGTCTCGACCCATCGGCATCACTGGCCCGAAGATTGCTCTGGCTGACGCCCACCATCAGCTCAGCTACCGCGCCCTGCTGGATGCCAGCCACCAGCTGGCCCTGCGCCTGCAGGAATACGGTGTCGGCCCCGACAGCCGCGTGGGCCTGTGCCTGACCCGCGGCGTGGCCATGGTGGTGGCCCAGTGGGCCGTCTGGCGCACCGGGGCCGCTCTACGTGCCCCTTGATCACGCACTTCCCGCAGGACCGTCTGTCCCATGGCCGAAGACGCCGGCCTGGCCTCGTGCTGGCCGACGCCGAGACCCTCGATGTCTGTCAGCAGTTCGGCTGGCCGGCCGAGCGCACTGACCATCTCGCCGACGAGCTGGTCCAGATCTGCCGCCAGCGGCGAGATCGAGAGCGTCTGGACCTGTCTGCCCCGCGAGGCGGCGTCCTACGTCATCTACACCTCCGGCTCCACCGGCAAGCCCAAGGGCGTGGCCGTGCCGCATCGCGCTGCCGCCAACCTGCTGCCGTCCATGCAGCGCAAGCCCGGCATCCGCGCCAGCGATCGGCTGCTGGCGCGTCACCACGCAGTCCTTCGACATCGCGCTGCTGGGAGCTCATCACCGCTGATCGCCGGTGGCACCGTCGACGTGGCCGACCGTGACGACACCGGCGACGGCCATCGCTCATAGGCCGAGCGCCCGTGCAATGGAACATCACCGTCATGCAGGCCACGCCCGGGCACCTGGCCTGCCGCTGGCCGCCGACGGCAGCCGACCGAGGGCTTCCGCGCCCTGGTGGGTGGCGAACCGCTCGCCGCTGGACCTGGCGCGCGACCTCACCTGCGCTGCCGCTCACGCTGTGGAACATGTGCGGTCCCACCGAGACCACCGTCTGGTCGCTGCGCAGGTTCCGCCGCAGCCGTCGTACATCCGCATCGGCGGCCCCCATCGACAACACCCGCGTCCACATCGTGGACGCCCATGCCTGGAAGTGCCGGTAGGTGCAGCCGGCGAGATCGTCGTTGCCGGCGAAGGTGTGGCGCTGGGCTATCTGAACCGCCCGGAACTCACCGAAGATCGTTTCTTATCTCCGGATGATTTTTCCAGAATCATCGGAACAGAATCAACCTGCACAGATCGATCGGACGCCGCGCTCTACCGCACCGGCGACAGCGTTGCTGGCACCACGACGGCACGCTGGAGCACCTGGGACGTCTGGACCACCAGGTGAGGTGCGTGGCTACCGCATCGAACTGGGCGAGATCAGATCGTCCATCGTCCACGCTGAGGGCATCACGGGTCGTCACCATCAGTGCGCGAGGACGCGGCGACCAGCGCTGGTGGCCTACATGGTGGCCGACGACCCGAGGCCGCGCCTGAGGCCCAACCGCGAAGAAGCCAGCGCACTGCGCAGCCACCTGCGCAAGCGCTGCCTGACTCACATGGTGCCGCAGCACTTCGTCTGGCTGCCACCTTCACGTGCTGCCAAATGGCAGATCGACCGCAGGCCTTGCCCGACCCGACCAGCTGGCCCGCAGCATTCCCCAACCGGCATGCCAGCACCGTCATGCCCCAGCCATCCGCCAGCGCCCGGAATGCAGCGCGCGCAATCGCCCGAACCGGCCACCGCCCCAGTGCCAGCGCACCCGGCCAGCGTGACCCGGCATCGGCAGGCGAGCAGCCACCGCCACGATTGCCAGCAGCATCGACCGAGCCCGCATCGGCCAACGACAGTGCAGGCCGTCGCCTCGCGCCCACGCGCTGCTCGCGTGCGTGCGCTGATGGCCGAATACCTGCGCCTGCCTGAAGTATCCGACGACGACGACGTTTCTTCGCCGTGGGCGGCCATCCTGCTGCTGGCCGCCCAGCTGCCGCGAGGCACTGGGCCGTGAACTGGGCCGCATAGCTCCCGCTGGCGGCGCTGTTCGGAGGCACCCACGCCGCTGCAACTGGCTGCCTCGGGCTGGAGGTGGCGAGCCAGCCCTTCGCCCAGACCACCAAGCAGCCTCGCCCCGGACGCCGAGCACTCGCCGGTCGCCGAGTCGGCCGACACCATCGCCCGTCGCGCTGACCGCAACGTCGCGCCGCCTGTCGCTGATGCAGCAGCGGCTGTACTTCCTGGAGTCGATCAGCGGCACCCCGGTCACAACACGCCATCGGGCCCACCGCGTCTCACCGGCAAGCTGAATGAATACGCCTTCCAGCGTGCGTTCAACCAGCTGATGCAGCGTCAGCCGATCCTGCGCACCGTCATCGACACCGATGCCCAGGGCATGCCCGAGCAGCGCGTGATGGACAACCTCAGGTCTCGCTCTTCCCGGCCATGGATCTGAGCAAGCTGCAGGGCCAGGCTCAGAAAGCGGCCCTTCGCCATGCCATCGATTCACTGCAGGAACCGATTCCGCTGCGCTGGCGCGCCGCTCTTCCGCACCCGCATGTTCCGGCTGGGCGAAGAGCAGCACGTCTAGTTCTTCATGCCGCACCACATCATCTGGGACGGCTGGTCCTTCGACCTGCTGTATCAGGGAAATGGCGGCCCTGTATGCACCAGATGGAGAGCCCGGCGCAGCCGATCCGCACCGCCGCTGGCCATCGATTACGGCGATTTTGCCGGCTGGCACCACCAGTTCCTGAAGAGCGACACGCTGCCGAAAAACAGGTCGACCACTGGCTGTCGATCATCGATCCGAAGCTGCCGCCTCTGGACGTTCCGGCCGACCGCAAGCGCCCGGGCCCGCGCAGAGCGGCCTGGGCAGCACTGAATGGCTGTACCTGCCCGAGGCCCTGGTGGCCCGGCTGCGCGAGCACGCCCGCCAGCAGCACACCACCCCGTTCGTGACGCTGCTGGCCGTCTGGGCCCCTGCTGCTGCACGGCCTGTCGCGCCAGCCCACGCTGCGCATCGGCACCCCCGTGCGTGGCCGTGAGCTGCCCGAGCTGGAGCAGGTGATGGGCTTCTTCGTCAACGCCCTGCCGCTCACCTTCCACTTCGGCAACGATCAGGCCTCGTCCCATGCAGGGGCCCACGCCAGCCCGGATAGCGCCACGCCTGCCGGCATGGCGGCTGGCGCCGGTGCCCGCGAGCACGCTCCGCGCACCATCCGCCAACTGCTCGAACAGGTCCGCCAGACCGTCGTGACCGCCTTCGGCAACAGTGATGTGCCGGCCGACCGCATCCTGCGGGCCATGGGCCCGTCCCGTGACGAGTCCCGTCCCCCGCTCTGGCAGGCCTTCTTCTCGTTCCAGGAAGCCACGGCACGCCAGCTGCAGTGGGGCAACCTGCACGACAAGCCGCTGTACGTGCTGCAACCGGGCACCGCCGAGGACCTGGGACTGTGGTTTCCTAGCCAATGGCAACCACCTGGTGGGCGGCCTGCAGTACAACACCGACATCTTCGACGCACTGCGAGTGCGCCGGATCGCCGAGGCCTACCAGCTGCTGCTGACCTGCTGGCTGGACAGCACGCCCGACACCCCGCTGGCGGACATGCTCACGCATATTCCGACGGCCGTGCTCTGTGGGGTCGACTCATCCGGTCACCGCCTGCCGTCCACGCCGACGACCAGCCGTCCCGGGCCGCTGCCCCCAGCCTTCGTCAGCCGCACCGGTGCACCAGCCCGGCTTCGGTGAAAGATCGGCATCGAGAGGCGACCACGGCCCCCTCAGGGAGCCGCGCCGGTCCCGGGAAGGATCGGTACCGGGCACGCAGCCGCTCGTGAAGTGATCGCGGCTGCCCAGGGCCTCGGCAGCCGCCAACACGCCGGCAACCATGCCTGCGACCGCTGCGGCATCTGCCACCGAGCAAGGTAGCAGCGTGCAGACCCAGGCTGCCCCGTCCCCGGATGCCGCCGCAGATGGTGCGGCCACGGCCGAAGCGCCTCTGCCCGCCGAAGAGGCGGGTTCGATAAAGCCACGCTGACCGGCGTCTGGGCCGACCTGCTGGGCACCGATGACATCCGGTCCGATGACAACTTCTTCGACCTGGGCGGCCACTCGATGCTGGTGATGCAGGCCATCGCCCGCATGGAGGTGCTCACCGGCCGTCGCGTCAACCCGCGCCGCTTCGTCTTCGAGACGCTGGCCCAGGTGGCCCACGCGTATGAAGGGCCCAATCGACCCGCGCCCGAGGCAGACACCGCCGGCAAGAAAGGCGGCCTGATGGCCCGCATGCTGGGCGGCCTGCGCAAAGCGGCACTGATCCGACGCGCTTGAAAGCGTCCTGAATGGCGCCCGACAGGGGCGGCCCGACGAAGATGATCGGGCCGCCCTGTGCCTATGAGGGAGCACTGAGGCCGGATGACGGAGCCGTGATCGAGCGGTACCGATGACCGGGAGCCCGCTGCCCGGGGATCGTCCGTGCCGATTCACCCCGCCATCCGCTAGATGACATCCATCATCCCGAACCCACCAGGAGACCTGACCGACATGTTGACCGTCATCAGCAGCGCCACCGACATCAGCAACGCCCAGAAAACCCTCGTCCATCAGCTGCAGACCGCGCTGCCCCAGCGCATTGCCTGCACCGTCGGCGGTGCCGGCGGCGGCTTCGAGGCCGACGTGGCCTACGACGACACGCTGGGCCTCTGGTTCGCCAGCCAGTCGCAGGACACCAAAGCACTTCAACGGCTTCGGTACCGACGCCCCGGTGGCCGGCAAGAAAGTCTCGCTGGCCGCAGAAATCAACTTTCCCGTCCAGGGCATCAGCCGTGCCATTTCCGGTGTCTTCGCCCAGGATGAAAACGCACGCATCGCCGTGCTGCATCGGGGCAAGATCCGTGGCGGCAAAGCCATCTTCTTCCAGCATTACCAGGGCGAGTGCGTCAGAAGCCGACGACGGTGGCAAGCCCGACACCTTTGCCCTCATCGGCTGGCTGGATGACCCCTGCCTTCGCCCGACGCATGAACGACTTCGTGCGCGAGATCCTCGCATCAAGGCCGCCGCAAAATAGGGGAAACACGGGTCTCCGCGGGCAGACGGCAAGGCATGCGGCAGTAAACTCGGAAGATCAGTCCCTATCCCTTCCCGAAACCGTCATGCCGGACGCGAACCTTCCTGTCGTCGATTGCTGGCGCATCGATCTCGATGCGCCCCGTCCTCGAATCCGAACACTGGATCGCCGCGTCCGAACACGCCCGTGCCGAGCGCTTCCGTTTCGAGCACCTGCAACGACGCTACCGCGCCACCCGTGCCGGCCTGCGCGCCCTGCTGGCACGCCAGCTGCATGTCTCGCCCGCCGACGTGCGTTTCGTGCGCAGCCCAAGAGGCAAGCCCAGCCTGGATCCGGCGCATCAAAGCCCCCTGCACTTCAACCTGACCCACAGCGAAAGCACGTCGCCTGGGTGGCCCTGGGGCCTGCAGGAACTGGGCATTGATCTGGAGGTACTGGGGCGCGAGGTAAAGATGCTGGATTCGCTGGTCCATCGCGTCACCCGCCCCCATGAGGCCCAACTGCTGCTGGCCATGCCCGACAGCCTGCGCGAACTGGCCTTCCTGCTGATGTGGACCCGCAAGGAATCCACGCTGAAGGCCTGGGGCGAGGGCATCAGCGGCATGGGTCGCTCAACACCCTGGACAGCCAGCTGCCCGACGTGGAAACACTCACTGCCTTCCTGCAGCGGCATCATCCCGACCGGCTGGATCCGGCCACGGCGGTCCGCAAGCCCGCCTCACCGCGCCAGCCCGGTGATTTTTCCAGCCATGAATACCACGGCCCCCACCCGATTCCACCGGCGCTCCTCACCGATCACCCGGAAGCGCACCAGCTTCCGCAGGTCCTCATCCATTACCCGGACGTGCGCCTGCCCACCGCCGAGGGCGAACGCCCACCGCTGTACGCCACCACCTTCGACCCTGGGTTCCGAGCTGGTCACGGTTTCATCGCCCACCCCCTTTCGTGCCCAGAATCCATCGGTTTTCCTACTGAAGGCGTCCCCAGACCCGCCGCATGCCGGCTTCAGCCCGTCGCCCGATCTGTCATCTGCCCATGCCCACCCTGCACCTCCAGGACGTACACCTCACACGGCATCACGCCCGTCTTTGCCGGCCTGCAGCTGGAACTGACCGAGGACCGCATCGGTCTCATCGGCAACAACGGCGCCGGCAAGACCAGCCTGCTGCGCCTGCTGTGCGGCCTGGAAGCCCCCGATCAGGGCAGCATCCATATCGATGGTATGGACATCCATCAGCGCGAGGGGCGTCTGAAGCGCAGCCAGCGCATCGGCATGATGTTCCAGAACCCCGATGACCAGATCATCTTCCCACCGTGGAAGAAGAGCTGGCCCTGGGCTTGCCCGGCCTGAAAAACGCGAGGGCCTGCAGAAAGGCCCGTGAGTTCCTGGGCCCAACGCGGTCTCTCCGACTGGGCGCAACGCGCCATCTCGGCGCTGAGCCAGGGGCCAGCGCCAGCACGTCTGCTGGCGACGCTGCTGCTGGCCGGCCCCGCCACCCTGCTGCTGGACGAGGCCTATGCCGGCCTGGACCTGCCCGGCCAGGCCCGCCTGGCCCATGACCTGGACCAGACCGACCGCCAGCTCATCGTCTCCACCCACCTGCTGGACCACGGGCGCACCTACCCGCGCGTGCTGTGGCTGGACCAGGGCCAGATCCGTGCCGACGGCAATGGCCCGGACGTCTGCGCCGCCTACGAAGCGCACGTGCGCCAGCTCATCGCTGAAGCCGCTCACCCTGCGAAAGCCCCTCACCTCGCGGAAAGGCTCGCTCCACTGAAACCACTCGCGCCAGAGCACGGCGCCTCATCATGGGTAGCCTCTACAGCGACATCCCCAGCTGGCTGCACCGTGTGCCAGCCGGCCTCAAACTGGCCCTGCTGGTACTGCTGGGCCTGGTGCTCTTCTGGGTGAAGGATCCGCTGATCCTGGGCATCATCGCCGGCCTGGCGCTGGCCCTGTGGCTGAGCCTGGGTCGCGCCACCGTCCGGCCCGACGCCTGATGTTCTCGGTGCTGGTGGCCGCTGGCCTGGTGGCGCTCTTTCCGCTCTGGATGGGTCGCCGGACCTGGCCTGGTCCGCCACCGTGCGGCTGGCCTGCACCTGCAGCCTGGGGCGGTGCTTACCGTCACCACCGTCCCGCCGCGCTGCTGCGACGTGCTGGAATGGCTGCTACAGCCGCTTCGCCTGGTGGGCCTGTCGCCCGAACGCCTGGCCCTGCAGCTGGGCCTGATGCTACGCTTCATCGAGCACTTCTTCGTGCAATGGAAGAGCTCGACGACGCCTGGCGCCTGCGCACCAGCCGGCCCGGCGGCTGGCGCCTCATCGCCCCCTCACCATCCAGATGCTGCAGACCACCCGCCGCGTGGCCGATGCGCTGTTTGCGCGACTGGGGGACTGCAGCCAGCGCCCACCACGGCGAGATTCCGCCCACCACGCCCCGACCCTGTTCGAGTCCCATCGTGGACCAGCGCATCAACACCACATCGCCGCGCGTTGCGGACGTTGGCCGATCACGCCGTTTCTCTCAGGAAAGTCTTCGGCTGGCAGGAAAGCGCCGAAAGCAACGAGCACGTGCACGTTCTTCCGGACGGCGGCGCGCTGGCATCAACCCAGCGTGATGCGCTGCTGGCTGCGATGCTGGCCAGTATGCTGCTCAGGAATACGGCGCGACAGCCTGTCACGTGCCGGGCGGCACCGGCTTTCGATGAGCTCAAGCAACCTGGCCACCACCGCCGAGGTCGATACGCTCTTTCGCTCGCTTTCGCGTAGCATGCAGCCACCTGAGTCAGTCAAACCCGCTGAAAGTAAGTTCTGGGGCGGCTGCAGCGTACTTCATCGCGGACGGTCGAGTTCCTGTGGAAATGCGCCACAATCCGTTCCTGCAGAAACTGCAGCTGACAGTCACCGGCTTGAAGAACTCTCCGCCAGGACCGCCAGCCCTGTCTCATCACCTCGACCACCTGCGCGATCAGCATCGCCACCACCGTATACACCCCGCCAATCAGGCCAGGCATCATGGCTGTGGTTCAGGATGTACTTCGCCGATAGTGCGTGGTGCCGGTACGGTCGGGAGTTGATCGTCGCCAGGTCACTCCGGGTAGCGAAGAAGAAGTACGCATAGCTAATGCGCACCGAGCCTGGCAGTGTGGCTGGAGAAAGCCCCAGCGCAAAGCCCAGCGGCAGCATCACCGTCAGCGTGGCCGCCTGGAGACTTCAGGAAGGCCGAGAAGGCGAACATGGCCAGTGCGAAAGGTCACGGATGGCGTTCCACCTCGGCGTGAGCAGGTCAGTGATGTAACCCCTGTTTGCCCGAGATGACGGTATCGCTCATCCGGGCAATACCCGCGATGATCATCTACCGCGATCATACCGGCATTGAAGACCTGGAATCGAGATGGCCTTGGGCTGACGCCGGTGAAGAACAGGATGAGCGCGCCGGCCGCCAGCATGACGAACTGGATCACCGGCACCATCGTCAGCGGCTGTCCCTTGGCATCCAGCGGCAGCAGCGGCTGCGCCACCGAAGCCAGGCAGACGATGGCCATAATGCCCAGCAGGAAGATCGTCAGCGCACTGCGCGCCTGCGGCTCACGGCCTCACCCAGCACCGATGGCTGCCCCCTCGATCGTACTCACGCATCTTGGGATCCTGCATCCGGGCCTGAAAATCCGGATCATCGGCCAGTTCCTTGCCCCGCTTCAGACTCCAGGTGGCGGCCACCAGCATGCCGATGATGCACGAAGGCACCGTCACGCACAGCACCTGGGGCACCGAAATGGCACATGGTGGGTGGCAGCGATGGCCACTACCGTGGCCAGGCGGCGGACACCGGGCTGGCCGTGATGCCCATCTGGCTGGCTACCGACGCACGGCCATCGGGCGCTCGAGGGCGGATCGCCCTGAATACGCCACGTCGTCAAATCACCGGCAGGAGCGGATAGACCGCATGGCCGGTCCCCGCATATCGTCGGCGAAAAGGTGCAGATCCGGCGCCAGGTAGGTGACCCGCTCGGGATGGCGGCGCAGCAGCTGGCCAGCCAGCACGATCAGGTTCAGCGCCCGGTCGCTTCCAGCGTGGCCGAGGTGGTCACCACCGCGATGATGATCAGGATGACATCGATGGGCGGCTTGCCGGGCGCTCGCCGAACAGGAAGGCCAGCAGCGTGATGCCCAGCCCGCCCAGCAGGCCCAGTGCCACCCACCGAAGCGGATGCCGAAATAGATGATGACCAGCAACAGCAGCAGCTGTGCCCAGAATGGATGGATGCCTATCTGTTGCATCAATGTACTCAACATGATCGCTCCTCTTCGGGGTATCGGTTGCCGCACCGTTATATGACATAAATTGACAATCCGATTCTATGCCGATGGTGGCCGAAGCCGGACGGTCCCCGTTCATTCTCGCGCAGTCGAACCATCGGTCACCCCGCGCACGGTCGCTTTGAATGCAGACGATGCCTCAGGGTCAGGCAACTGACTGTCAGGTGGACCGTTACCGACGGACAACGCCGCAGGCGTACCCGAAAGCCCGCCAGCGTGAAGCACCCCATGCGGCCCCATCCGGCAAAACCCTGATTCCCGAGGCCGCACCAGCCACCGTAGAATGACACCCATTCCAGACAGCACAGACCCGAGGGAGTCCGCCGGACCCGTACAGTCGGCATCTGTGCTCCATTCCTTTTCTGACAGACATCTCCTCATTCATGGACCGAGACCTGTCGCGCCAGAGTGCGCAGCACATCTCGCAAGTTGCTCTTTGCCGCCCTACTGGCGGTACTGGGCCTCATTCCCGAGATCGACCTGCCCTTCGGCGTCCCCATCACCGCCCAGTCGCTGGGCATCATGCTGGCTTTCGGCGCCCTGCTGGTGCCCTGGCGCGGCTTCCAGGCAGTGCTGCTGTTCGTCGTGGCTGCAGCACTGGGCCTGCGGGTGCTTCCGGTGGCCGGGGGTGGCCTGGCCCCGTTCATGGCGCCGTCAGCCGGCTACCTGTACGGCTATGCGCGGCAGCCTTCGTCTCGGCTGGATGATGCTGATGCTGCCCGTGCCCGCACCGCCGGACGGATGGCTGCCAACGCCTTCATCGCCTCCGCGCCGGCGGGCTCGTATTCTGCACCTCACGGGCTCATCGGCCTGACCATCTTCGCCGACATGACCTTCGACAAGGCCTTCCTGGCTGACATGGCCTTCGTGCGGCGACACCATCGAGGCGCTGCTGTGCCCCTCATCGTCCACACCGTTGCGCGCGCCCTGCCTGACTGGCCCTTCCGGCGGCGAAAGCCGCGACGCGCGCCGTTGAACGCGATCCGTCTGCCGATCCTGCGATCTG
>BNJU01004137.1_pt1 | contig 66020 bp, 109 predicted proteins | sample 8539281 | NCBI WGS metagenome assembly BNJU01 (sample SAMD00202456, study PRJDB9452) | human saliva metagenome | isolation source: human saliva | place: Japan
CAGTTATTAATAACAGCAGCGTGGCGAGGCCGCCAACGCATGGTAGGGGTATCGTCGGCCCACCCCACAACCGCACAGGAAAAGGCGGGAGGCGGGCTGACGGTGTCCTTTTATAGCGGATGCTCATGCGTCCGTCGATACGGCCGTGGCGCATCATCGTCAAACACAGTGTTGATGTCGTCGGCAGCTGGCACTCGGTGACGGTGGGCTTGATCAGGCCGCGGCGAAGTCCAGGGCTCTTCCAGGGTCCTGGCGGGTACCCACCAGGGAGCCACGTGATGGTCAGGGCCTCGAACACGATCTCGAAGATCGGTGCTGAATTTCGCGAGGGCAGCGTTGAACACGATGGTGCTAGTTCTCGCGGGCCATCTTGATGGCCCGCCCGAATGCCCGTCAGCACGGCTGTCACCAGACACCATGCGTGCGCCGCCGCCGCACTCCAGCCACGGCTTGCCGGGATCAACCTGCGAGCATTTACGGTGAATTCTGCACCATGCTTGCGGGCAAGTTCCAGCCTTTCATCGGCAATGTCCACGGCACGACACGCATGCCCATGGCCACGGCGTACCGCACAGCAATGTGACCGAGGTCGCGGACGCCAGAGATAACCACCCACTGGCCAGGGCGGGTCTCCGTCATCTTCAGTCTTTGTACACGGCTCAGCGCCTGCACAGAGGATGGGGGCAAACTCAAGCAGGTCAGCACCTTCCGAATGTGTGCGCAGTAGCGGTATCTACCAGCATGTATTCACCGAAGGAACCATCAACCGTGCAGCTCGCTGTACTGGCGTTGTCGCACAGCGTTTTCCCAACCGGTGCGGCAATGCTCACAGACACCACAGGCGACCATAGCAGACGTTACCAACAAGGTCACCAATCTCGACTGTGTGCTCGCCGGGGCCGAGTTTGACCACTTTCCACCCACGCCCTCGTGGCCGGGCATGACGGCAGACCTGGCTTGACTCGGCCAGTCACCCTGAGCTGCGTGCAGGTCGCGTGGCACACCCCGAGGCACTCACCAGCGCCTGGTCGATCCCTGGCCCGGCAGGTCACCGTCTTTGAGGTTGAGGTCTTTGTTGAACTCTTCAACCACGGCAGCGTGGAACTGGTCCGGTGATCTATGGTGAAGTCATCCGCTTTTCTCCGCAAAAAGTAGTAGAATGAAAGTTTTGAAATATGCGCGCACCCTGCTGGTGCCGCATAGCGCGCCAAGTCAGAGGTCAGGGGATGGCCCAAGATGCCAAACAGGTGTGTTAGAACAGGCCGACGGGTTTCTCGTCGTAGGACACCAGCATGCACTTAACTTCCTGGTACCGACGCAGCATCATGAGGTGGTTTTCGCGACCAATGCCGGATTCTTTGTACCCACCGAAGTGCTGCGTGAGCTGGCACTGTGGTAATTGTTCACCCACACGCGGCCCGCCTGGATGGCACGCCCTGCCCGATAGGGCAATGTTCTGATTTCGGCCCACACACCAGCACCGAGGCCAAAAGAGTGCGTTGGCAAATGGCGATGGCCTCATCAAAATCCCTGAAGGTAGCCACGATAGTCAGGGCCGAAAATTTCGTCCCGGAAGCAACCATAGTGTTATCCCCACGGAACACCGTTGGCTCGATGTAGTATCCACCTTCAGCCCTCAAGCTTTGCGGACGTGCCCGCCCGCCAGCACTTTCGCGCACCTTCAGCAGGTCCGGACTCCAGGTAACTGGGAAATCTTATCCATCTGTTTGGGAGGTTTTCGAGCACCCATCTGCACGTCCGGTGTCGAGCGGCTGCCCACGCGGAGCTTCTTCACGCGTTCCACTGCCAGCTTGAGGAACTCATCGGCAATATCCTCGTGCACCAAGGCGCGGACGGCAGGGTACACACTTCCCCTGGTTGAGGGCGAACATGGTGAAACCTTCAACGGCCTTGGCCAGGTAATCGTCGTCCTTGTCCACTCACATCGGGGAAGAAGATATTGGGGCGATTTTCCACCGAGTTCGAGAGTGACGGGGATGACTTTGTCTGCGGCCATCTGTTGATGAGCTTGCCCACGAGTGGACCCTAGAAGGCGATCTTGTTGACGCGACCCGAGCCACACAAGCGCGGAACCTGTTTCCTCGCCCGTGCCGCTGACCACGTTCAACACTCCGGGTGATGAGGTCACCAACGAGGTCCAGCCAGTACAGGATGGATGCGGGCGTCTGCCCAGCTGGTTTCACCACGGTAGGACATCCTGATGCCAGTGCCGGAGCAATCCACGCTGCCATCAAAAGCGGAAAATCGCACGGGATGACTTTGCTCGACTACCCCAATCGGTCTCATGGAAATGGTAGGCAACGGTGCCGTTATCACTTTGTGAACATGGCCTCTTGAGCGCGAATCGCACCCTGCAAAGTACCGATAGTGATCGATTGCAGCGGAATATCTGCCGCAAAGAGTCACGAACCGGCTTACCATTTTCCCATGTTTCAGCAACAGCAATTTGGTTTCAAATGCTCGTTCCATTCGGTCGGCATATATTGAGAACACGAGCACGCCTCAGGGCCGGTGAACCAGTTGCCCATGATTCTCGTGCAGCATGTGCGGCGTCCAGTGCTTTATCAACATCGGCGGCGCTTGACTGCGCTACCTGGCAAAACACTTCCCCAGTCACAGGGAGTGATATTGTCCATGCCTGACCCTCAACGGAGGCACCCACCTCCACCCATGTAATTTTCGTACCGTGGCTTGTAAAGTGACACTCGACCTGTCGGTCCCTCAGGTTCGTATATACAGTCATGAAAATTTCAGCATCCCCACGATGGGGCCTCACATGAGTTAGTGGGTTGCGTCCATGCTAACCAAAATTCGCCACATTCTGAATCACGTTTTGACCACTAATAGAAAAACTCATTGTCGATAGCAAACACTTGCCCCCGGTTCCCCCTGGTTATATCACTCTAGGAACGAGATAACATGAGATAATCACCCCATACCAGGGCACCCCATTGCCCGGAAGGCCGGATGGATTCAGCCCACAACTGCGATGAACACGTGCCGCCATTTTACGTCCCCCATCCCACCCACTAGCACCACACATACCACCTCCCGTTCTGTGACTACAGCAGACCTCCACTACACCCTTCGTAGGTGACCGAGGCAGAGCGTAAAACGCCATTAATCTCACTGGGAAGGATTCGCCAATAAGTTTCCCGACCATGCCCCTGTTCACTAGTAAGAATGCTTTGTCGGCATTTTTTCCAACGAAAAGCAACGATCAATATGGTGGTTTTTAGCACCCATGATCAATCAGCACTCGATACCTGCCTCAACTGGTATCTATCGGAGTCATAAAAATATCTGATCGGCACAAATGTCTTAGTCACACGCCCCCAACTGTGTGGATCCGGCGCTGAAATGATTTGTTCAAAACCAGAGCCGACGGCAAAACGAACGCGTAAATATCCCGCCGAAAGCATCCACGACAAAAATCCACCGCCACGCAATCGATCACAGCTACTCAACCGGCACACAATCTGTTTATGGCGGTTGCTGTGGCGTTACCTCGCCCTCGGCATGGCGAGCAGTTGATCGCCATGCCGATGACGTTTTACGCCCCGTATCCTTCCGCCCCCGGCTTTACGGTTAGGGTCCCACATGACCACCGCCGTGGCGTGGAACATGCACGATCTCACCACGGGATCGCAGGAGACCATGCTCAAGATGAGCAACCTCCGCTTTCAGGCGGTTGATTTCGGCACGGGCCTCGTCGAGTTCTTGTTGTAGGTTTTCATTTTTTGGTTGAGGGAGATGATGGCCTTAATTCCCGCCAGGTTCACCTCTCTTGGCTTAGTCGCTGGATTGCGCAGCACATCAACATCCCGGTGGGAGTAGTGGCGACCCTCTACCGCGGTGCGTGCTGCGGATAACAAGCCCTCATGCGGGTCATAGTGTCCGCAGGGTTTGGGCGCATTCGCCAACTCAGCTGCACGGAAATCACAAACACTTCACCACCGTCGCTGTTGTTGCGCGCACAGTGTTGGCATTGTGACACCGTCACCTTCTTTTCCCTTTAGTAGTATATCTTCTATGTCGCACTTCCAACGGTGTTCTGACCCAACCAGCACGTGGGTCAAACCCGCTTTGCTCCAACCTGGCGTATTCTCCAGGCCGCACGTGCCCCCATCACTGAGGTTCTTAAGCACCTTCACATCAACGGACCAGCAGATTCGTTGTCCATTGCGCTTGGCACACTCGCGTCCACGGTACCCGCAGTGTACGGCCAGTTATGTTCCCGCTCGGTACCTTTCACCCGACTGGGTGGGTCGGGCGTAGACCGAAATGGTTCACCGAGCGCCAGGTCCGTGAAAGCGACACGACGGTGATTTTTAGGTCGTCGCCACTGCGCTTAAACACTGGGTCGGCCGGACGTGGGACAGTGACAAACAGATCACCCGCCGGCCTGCCGTTGGGGCCTGCTTCTCCCTCACCTGCGAGCCGCACTTTCCGCCCGTTATCCAGCCCTGGGGGATACGCACGGTGATGGTGGGTGGTGCACCGTACCGGTACCAGTGGTACAGTCGGAGCAGGATCAGCAATCACCTGCCCCGTGCCGCTCAGCAGTGCACGCAGGCGTGGAAAACCCGAATGCCCCTTGGTTTTCAGAGGTAAACCCGGTGCCGTTGCAGTATCGGCAGGTCGAGTCGGTTTTGGATCCAGAGCGGGCAGGTGGTACAGGTGCCCTCGCCGGTGAGCTGTGCGGGCAGTGTTGACACTGAGCGATTGCCCCGGAAGTCCAGAGTACATCCGCCTCCACGTCCGCTCCCCCGTCGGGTCGGGCCAGCAGCGTGGGCACGCTACCGCCGCCGCGGTTGAAGAGTCCACCGAAAGCTGACGCAGCTACTACCATCGGATGAGAATCTCACCGCGCCACCACCAAAGAGGTCACCGACATCAAAAGTCCGCAGCTTGTCGGAATCCACCACCGAAACTGGTGTTGCTGCCGAAGCCGCCGCCCCCGAACCCTGAATGCCACCAGAGGCGATGAGGTCTTTCGAGTTCGTCGACTTTTACGCTTCTTGTCGTCGCCGAGAACGTCACGCCTCAGCTACTTTTGAAGCGTTCCTCAGCAACCTGTCACCGGCGTGTTTATCGTGGTTATCGCGCAAGCTTGTGCAGGCTCGTTTGATTGTCGCCGTAGTGGACGAGGAGACCCCCAGATCCGCGTAATAAGTTCTTGTCTGCCCATTCTCGTTGAGCGTCACGCATCTCCTCTTTTCTGTACAGTGAGAATTATTATGTCGCTAATTAAAGGTAGCAAAAAGTTCTTTGGCAGTGGACCCTGACCAGTTCTAAAAGACCACGTGTTTTTCCAGAGCTACCGCCAACAAGCGATCGCTTCCGGGCGTCTGCTCCATAAGGAGTTTCGGCAACGCGGCATTGAGATAGAGCTGATGCAGCGGATCGTCGTCTGAGTTTGCGCCCGGCACCCGCGCATCGATCGACTTTAGAAAAACCTGTACCGCACCCTGTCGCAGGATCCCGAGCGCATGGAGAGAGCTGATCGCTGACTTTTGTTCTCATGTGCTGTCGTTCTCAGGAGACAGAGTCTCTGACCGATGCAGAGTTTCTATTCAGTTCTGAATTGTTTAATGGCCTCTCACCCGCGCAGCCGCCGCCCAAGCAGGACGACTGGATGGAGGGCTCTTTAGTAAAGATATTGTGGTCCAGCTGAGCAGACGGTGAACACACCATCGCCTCCTCAACTTCTGATGCTGTCGCTGTCTCACGGCGACCCAGCGGACTTGATCAGGATTTGGGAACGCAACATCGGCAGTGAGCTGGTGGACGCGGATGTGGATGTGAGCATTTTGCCCCTGACCACGATTCACCTGCTGCTCCATGGGCTCGTCGAGTCAAACCTGCTTTTTCACCGGAAGCGCTCACCGTTTTTGGAAAAGATCCTGCAGCGGTGGATTCTCAACGGACCAACGCTGGCGTGTTGTTCGCTGTCTCAGCACCGTCACCTCTCGCTCGCGCGGGAGGTGACACAGGGTGCAAACCTTTTCGAGGGCGTGAACTTAGCGTCAAAGATCGCCTACCAGCTAGTGGGGAGTCCCAAGCTGGCCTGATTTCGCCGTCGCTGCACCTGATGTATGTGGGTGAGTTGACGGCGATTTTCTCGAGTTCACCGACGAGGAAGGCAGGTCACTGCGCATTCGCCCAACTGATTACCCCGGACATGCTTAACTCGGATCGCAATGATCACCATGGCGGTGCGGATCAGACGGTCGCCCATCTGGTAGCCGCGCCGCAGCACAGTGCCCAGTACTTTCTCCTCCGCTGGACAGGTCCCACCGCTTCGTCTCGTGATCGAAGGCATCGCCTTCTTCACCGACAACGGTCACCGAGAACTTATTCAGCACTGCATGGAACTCGGTCCGATACGGACTTGAGCGGCCCGGACTCAAGTCGCCGTTTGACGGCGAGGTCGAGGTCGTCGAGAATGGGCAGCAGCTCAGTGATCACACTGGCTTTTGGCCGTTCCACGATCCCGGCACGATCACGCCTGTCCTGCGCCGATAGTTGGCGTATTCAGCGGTGACGCGTTGCGTCCTCGGTGCGTTCGGCGAGTTCAGCCTCAAGGTTGGTGATCTCGCCGTCACCGTCGGCATCAACGTCGGGGCATCCGCGTCGAGTTCGAGGTCAATCATCCCGCGTACGACGTCGCGGTCCCTAGGGTTGTCCGGAAACTCTGGGTTGTCACTCACTTCTGTCTTCTTCCTCGTCGACAACTTCGGCGTCAACAACGTTGGGGTCGGAGTCCTCAGTGGCTGCACTGGTGCTGGTGTCACCTGCGGCACTCTGCCGATTCGGCTCATAGATGGTTTTGCCCATCTCCTGAGCCTGCGTGTCAGCGTCCCTGGCGGACTTCAGCGGTCAAGGTCGTCGCCTTCAGGCTTCTTCCACACCGTTGGCAGCGTCTCCTCACGTTGGTCTCGACGTTCTCCGGGATCTTGTCGGGAGTAGTCTTCCACGGACTTGCGTCTGGTAGACCGCGATTCTTAGCTGGTTACGGACTTCCTGCTCGCGACGCTGCTTGTCCCCTTCGGCGGATCTCAGCGTCCTGATCATGCGATCAATTTTTCCCGACAGGCCGGAGCCTTCCCCGGATCTTGATGATGCTTTTCTCGCTGCGCCCTTTGTCCTTGCGGTGATGGACGATGCCGCTGGCGTCGATGTCGAAGCGTGACTGATCGTGTGGAACGTGCTACGCGGGTGCCGGGTGAATGCCACCGAGTTGAAGCGAGCCGAGCAGCTTGTTGGCGGATGCTATCTCGCCGCCGCCCTGAAGACCTGATCTGCACGCTACTGGTTGTCCTCAGCGGTGGTGGAAGGTCTCTGAGCGCTTGGTCGATGGTGGTGTTGCGCTCGATGAGCTGGTCATCACACCACCCTTGGTTTCGATGCCGAGGAGAGTGGCGTGACGTCGAGTACAGCACGTCCTGACCTCACCGCGCATAACGCCAGCCTGGAGAGCTGCACCGATGGCAACAAACCTCATCCGGGTTAACGCCTTTGCTTGGGCTCGCATCACCGGTGAGTTCCTTCACCATCTCGGTAACAGCAGGATACATGGGTGGAGTCACCGACGAGGACCACGTGGTCGATGTCGTTGACGGACACGCCGGCGTCCTTGATCACCTGGCTGAAGGCCTTGTGCGATCCAGCAGGTCCTGAGTGATGCGCTGGAATTTCGCGGGAGAGGGTTTCATCCAGGAACAGCGGGTTCTTGTCGCATCAACCGTGATGTGAGCCGGAGGCTGATGTTGGCGGACTCGCGAAGAGGGACAGCTCTAATCTTTTGCCTCTCAGCGGCCTCGCGCAGACGCCGTACGGCCATCTTGTCCTTGGTCAGGTCAATGCCGTTGGCCGACTTAAACTGTTCGACCAGCCATCTGACGATGCGCTGATCCCAGTCGTCACCACCGAGCTTTGTTGTCACCGGCGGTGGCACGGACTTCCACCACACCGTCGCCGATTTCCAGCAAGGAGACGCTCAAAGGTACCGCTACCAAGGTCGAAGACCAGGATGGTCTGCCCTTGTCACACCTTTTCTAGGCCGTGTCAATGCGGCTGCGGTGGCAGCACATGCGCAGCACGTTCAAACCGGCGATCTGACCGGCTTCCCTTGCAGGGCTCTGACGCTGAGCATCCTCAAAAGTATGCGGGGACGGTAATAACAGCATCGGTAACGGTTCACCCAGGTATGCCTCGGCGTCGCGCTTGAGCCCATCAAGATACGAGCGGAGATTTCGCGGGTGTATTTTGCCGTCATCATCCACGCCCAGTCTCGCCAATGTGGCGCTTCACGGAGCGAATGGTGCGGTCAACGCTGGTCACAGCCTGGTTTCTGGCGGACTGACCAACAAGCACTCTCACCGTTCTGGCAGCAACAACAGACGGTGGTGGGGGAGCCTTCAGGAGTTGGCGATAACGACAGGCCTCGCCACCCTCCAATACGGACACCACAGAGTTTGGGTTCCAAGGTCGATGCCTCACTGCACGTCCCATAATGTTTTCCCTATGATCTAGAGTCTTTCACTTGCTTTGAATCTTCATTGAGTGAGCCTCACTCAACCTTTACATCTTCTCTAACGCACGCGTTTCCAAAAGTTGTTCCCACTGACTCAACTTTTTACCAGTGATCCAGCAGCACACACAAAAGGTAGGCAGAGCGGGGTAATCCACCGCATCAATCCTGCTTACTGGTATCGGTCATGCTGAACACCACAAATATTGAAGAAAGGAGACAAGCGCGCCCCATGTTTACGCAGGCAGAGATGGTCAGACACATCGCCAATCGCACCCAAGCATATGGCGGCCGCCGTCGCCCAGCGGAGATCGGCCCCACCTCGTCTCCATTCGGGATTGCCTCCCTCACTCACCCCACACCACCCCACTTTCTTCAAACTCAAGCACCAACCTTACGGTGAAGCATTCAGCGTTAATGGGGGCGTTGCCGCGCTATTCCACCCGACAGCCATCCCACCACACCACCCCGCCACAGCACCATGAAAGTGAGCACCCCCGTGTCTGATCGCACGCACCCACCACCCAACAGCTCGGATGTTGATAACATTGTCGACGCCGCAGTCCAGCGCGCAACAATGGCTTTGCTGCCACAACCAGCGGACAATCCTGTTCCGAAGCAAAGTCCACGGAACAACTTGCCGCACTCGTGCGGGAACCGCAGGGCGGAATTCACCATGGGTTCGTGACCGTGTCGCCCGCCCCGAGGACAACGAAGCAGCCGCGCGCGAATTACGTAGCCTGGCCAACCCTTTTGGCGCTAACAGTATTCCCTGACTTTGTCGGACTAGTCGACCGCGGCCTGGTTTTCGCAGGCACCATGGCAGCGGAGCTCCCCAACGTGGTGATGCCGCTGGCCCGCAAACGGCTTAGGCAGATGGTGGGACACCTGGTGCTTGACGCAGAGGCAAAGCATTGAACAACCTGCTGGATAAAGTCTAAGGAAGAAGGCTTCCAACTCAACCTCAACCTCCTGCGCGAGGAAGTTCGGTGAAACCGAAGCAAAGAACTGTCTGCAACGCACCATTGAGCTGCTGAAAAACCCGCGCGTCACCACGTGTCCATCAAAGCTCAGCGGTGCGCACAGCTCAACCCGTGGGATATTGAGGGCAACACCGAACGCCTCAAAGAACGCCTCCGTCCCCTTTACCGGCAGGCACTACAGCGCAGCCCCCACCCCTTTATCAACATGGACATGGAGGAATACAAGGACCTCCACCTGACCATCAAACTCTTCACCGAACTGCTCAGCGAGGAAGAATTCCTCAACCTTGAGGCGGGGATTGTGCTCCCAGGCGTATCTGCCGGACACTTTCGAAGCACTCCGTACCCTTGCCACGTTTGCCAAGGAACGCCGCGAGAAAGGCGGCGCACAGATTAAAATTCGCCTGGTCAAAGGCGCGAACCTGTCCATGGAACGTGTGGAGGCGGAGATCCACGACTGGGAGCAGGCCCCCTACCTCACTCAAAGAAGAGGTAGATGCCAACCACATTCGACCGCTCGATCACATCCTGCAACCAGAGCACGCCGATAACGTGCGCATCGGTGTGGCCAGCCACAACCTGTACACCGTGGCGTTGGCGCATGAGCTTGCGGTAGCCCGGGGCGTCGAAAAGCAGCTGGATGTGGAAATGCTGCAGGGCATGGCACCGTCTCAGGCCCGCGCGGTGCGGGACGTTGTGGGCGGGCTGATCCTGTACACGCCGGTGGTGCACGCCGAAGATTTCGACGTTGCCGTGTCCTACCTGGTGCGTCGCCTTGAAGAAAACGGGGCGAAGCAAAACTTCCTGTACGCGCTGTTCGCGCCCGACGTAGTGGGGACCGAAGGGGCCACGCCGTTGCAGAACCAAGAGCAGCGTTTCCGGGAATCCGTGCGTCACCGCTGAACGCGTTTGCTGGACCGCGCCGCACCCAGGACCGTACCAAGGAGGAAGCCGCCAAGCTGGGCAGTCGCTCTGGTTCCGCCCCAGGGCACTTCCGCGGCGAACCCGACACCGACCCGGCACTGCCCGCCAACCGCGCCTGGGCACTCGCGGCCCTCGCCACCGATCCTGGACCCGTCGAATCCGACGTGGTCACCGACCCTGCGATTATCGACGCTGCGGTGCAACGCGCCCTCGCCAACGCCGACGATTGGGCAGCGCAAACAGGCGCGGAACGTGCTGAATACCCTCACCACGCGGCCGACGCACTGGCCAACAACCGCAGCCGACTGCTCTCTGTGATGACCCACGAATCCGGCAAAACCGTGGGCGAGGCCGACCCGGAAATCTCCGAAGCCATCGACTTTGCCCACTACTATGCCGAATCAGCACGCGCACTCGACGGACCCAACACCACCGTCTTCACCCCCTGACAAAGTCGTGGTGGTTACCCCTGCCGTGGAACTTCCCCTCGCCATCCCCATGGGCGGCGTGTTCGCAGCACTTGCGGCAGGCGCGTCCGTCATCATCAAACCCGCACCTCAGGTGGTGCGCTGCACGGAGGTAGCCATTGAAATTCTGCGCGAAGCAGGCATCACCGAAGACATGGTGCAGCTGGTCAACGCCGACGAAGCCGCAGCGGGCAAACGCCTCATCTCCACCCCTGATGTGGACTCCGTGATACTCACCGGCGCCTCCGACACCGCGCGGCTGTTCCGCAGCTGGAAGCCCCAGCTGACGCTCAACGCCGAAACCTCCGGCAAAAACGCCATCATCGTGACCCCTCCGCCGATCCTGACCTCGCCGTCGCTGATGTTTACCGCTCCGCCTTCGGGCACGCAGGCCAGAAATGCTCCGCAGCATCGCTGGTCATCCTGGTGGGGTCCGTGGGCAGCTCCAAACGATTCCTCACGCAGCTCACCGATGCCGTGGAATCCCTGCATGTCGGCCCCGGTGTGGACATCTCCACCACCATGAACGGCGTGATCGAAGCCCCCAGTGACAAACTCCTGCGCGGCCTCACCCAACTCGGACCCCGGTGAAACCTGGCTGGTCAAGCCGCGCAAGCTCAACGACGAAGGCACCCTCTGGTCCCCCGGCCTCCGGGACGGTGTGCGCCCTGGATCCTGGTACCACACCCACGAATGCTTCGGCCCAGTCCTAGGCATCATGCGTGCTGACACCCTCGATGATGCCATCCGTCCCGCAAAATTCCACTGATACGGACTCACCGGCGGCCTCACACCCTCGACGAAAAAGAATGCCTACTGGCGCAACCGCGTTGAAGTCGGCAACGTCCCACATCAACCGTGGTATCACCGGTGCGATTGTGGAACGTCAATCCTTCGGCGGGTGGAAAAACTCTTCCATTGGCTCCGGTGCCAAAGCTGGCGGACCCAACTACGTGGGACAACAAGGCACCTGGACCGACGGCGACCCTGTCCGTCCGCCCCAACATCAGCGTCAACCCCACCGTTGCACGCCTCCTCCGGGACCTGGAAAGCCGCTTCGGTGCTGCGCTCACTGACGACGACCGCACCTGGCTGTGGCGCGCCGCCGAACTTGACGCCGTGGCATGGCGTGACGAATTCGGCGTGGAACACGACCGCACCGCACTCATTGCCGAATCCAACGTGTTCCGCTACCGCCCACTCATCGAGCCGCTGAACGTTCGCGTTGGCGACAACCACGCACTCCGCGATCTCCTGCGACTCGTCCTCGCCTCCCGGCTCACCGGCACCAAGATTGTGATCAGCGCCAACGAACTCGATGCGCAGCTCACCGAACTCGGTGCCCTGGGTGCACGCATCCGGCAGGTGTCCGACAAGGCATTCGCCAACGAAATCGCCCACAAACCCAGCTGCCGCGTGCGCACCCTCGGTGAGGTCGACCTAGCACTCTACGAAGCCGCCGTGGAATCATCCTCCGTGATCCTGGACCAAGACGTGCTTGCCGACGGCCGCCGTGAACTCCTGCCCTTCCTTCTCGAACAGGCAGTATCCACAACCAACCACCGTTTTGGCTACATCAGAGGGCGGAGCCACTAGAGGGCTTGATGGGGTGAGTGGTGCGCCCTGGGAATAACATGCCCTGAGAGAGTGTTGTCCTAAGTCCCATCTTTTGACGGCATGATGAGACTTAGGACTTTTTCCTCTTATTCCTGGGTGATTCTGCTAGAGATCCCCGTGAGAAAACCCCGCTTATTTATGGCTCCCCTCTCGCCGAGTTGCAGGCCCAACGATGCTACAGTCAACCCCAAACAGCAACCAAAACCCCCACGACCAGCGCATCTTCTCTGGGGACCCCTTTGGGGATTACGGGAAAAATACGAACAAGGACGACCCACACAAACAAGGAGCGCCCCTGAAATAAGTGACGCCCGCTGAAGCTTCCCATTTCTTGTCACTCCAGCACCGATGTGAATGACACCACGTGGAATCATCCATATGGCAACCAGCCATGTGAGCAGCGCGATAAAGGGTTCCATAACAGGTGGCTTATCTGGATTGAGAAAGTCCTGAAACTCCAAACCAAGAACGAAGAGAAGCAGCGCTAACCACACAGCAATCACACCGCAGACCATAAGAGGATGTGGCGTGGCTGGAGCATTTTTATAGCCGGTACCTGACATAACCATGTAGCACAGCACAACCACTTCAAGAACAATGTAGATTCCCCATACGAGAACCAAAGGTTCCGCAATGCGTCCCGACCAGAACATGAACAGAGCAGCAAGAAACGCCATAACTCCCTCCAGCCTGCAGGAATAACCGAGCCGCTGCTCGGCAAGAGGGCATTTCACGCGGTTTTTGCCAGCGTTAATCTCACAGACATCTACAGGTTGTGATGCCTCCTGCTTCCACAGTGTGGACTGACAAATCAGCGCAAGCCCTAGCCAGAAAAAGAGAAAACACCAAGAACACGTACGCCAAGGTTACGATGCTCCTCTACGCAAAAGGGAAATAACCACAGCATCTCAGGATACGCTGATCACTATTTTCTGCAGGTGAGAGAACTATGCGAGAAAAATGCGTGCCCTTCTCCCATACGTCGCCGTCACCTCGGATGCGTATAGCCACTCCTATCTCAGCTCATATTTGGCATCGTGGGCACGATGCCAATGAGTTTCTCTTTGCTTAGCCTGTTGCATGCAGGTGCTCCTCCGTATCTGGATGCGCATGCCCCAGGATCCACGCTTTCCTGAGTCCCGAGATAAAACCACTGCTCAGAGGATCTTCTACTGAAGCAAAACATGAAACATGGCCTGACCTGTGGATTACCAGAATAGCTACCAGCCTCGAGCCTGCACCCCAACACGAAAGTCCCATCATTAAGCAAGAACAAAATATTCTGGCATAGTTAAGTCTTGATGAGTAACAAACCCGAATCACAGCAACAACCTGCGGAAGAGTCAGCAGGTGACCAGCCACGCGACCCCATCGACACGATCTTTGACGCGGTCGATTCCGATGGCTCTCCAGCTCCAGTACAAGAGTCGGACACCTTTACAAACTCGATAATTATAGACGACACCGACCCCCGTGGATCGCGTCGCCATTCTGTGCGACGGCCGATGGTTGTCCGGTTGGGCGCTCCGGTTTATCGTGCTGACCGTTGCCGCCTACTTTTTGTCACTCATATTGGGCCAAATTTGGACTCGCCTGCTACCTATTTTGCTGGCGATCATGCTGTGTACCGTGTTGTGGCCACCGGTGCGCTGGCTGCGCAACCATAAGATTCCGCCATCGCTGGCTGTGACTATCAACCCTGCTGGGCTGCGTCTCGGCTTTGGGTGTTTGTTTGCCGCCATGGCCCCTGACAGTGGCGCACCAGTCCAAGGGGCTGGTCGATCAGGCTATTCAGGCGTCAAACACGCTCATTGACTGGGTGCAGGGGCCGCCACTGAACATCGACGCAGACCAATTCAACACCATCTTCAATGAGTTTGTTGCGAAGATTCAGGAAAACGGTGCCTTAGGCAAGGTTCAGGAGCAGGCGGGCAATATCGCATCGGGTGTGTTTGCGGGGTTGACGTCAGCAAGTTCGGTCGCTGTGACCTTGGGTATCATGCTGGTGCCTCACGTTCTTCTTCCGGAAAGATGGGATCGTTTCTCGCCATGGCGGTGCGCCGCAACACCGGACCGACGGTTGGTTTGCATCTGTCGGAGCTGTTCACCCGTATTTTGGAATACGTGGCGGGCTTTTATCCGCGCCCAGGCGATCGTCCTCGTTTATCGACGCCCCTGTTCATCGGCATTGACCTCGTCCTGATGGGGGTTCCACTGGCGCTGGTCTTGGCCACAACAACCTTCGCGGGCTTTGTTCTCATCGTGGGCGCGGTGTCCGCCGGCGCGATTTCGGTGCTGATTGCACTGGTGTCCAATGGCCCCACCACTGCTGTTGATGGTGCTGGTCCTGATCCTTGTGGCACAGCAGCTTGAAGGCAATATCCTTCCCCCATGCCGTAGTCCAAGGCGATGGATCTGCACCCGGTGATTGTGCTGCTCGCCGTCACGGTGGGTGGTGCGTTGTTCAACGTGGTGGGCGCCTTCCTCGCTGTGCCAGTGGCCGCCACGATTGCCACCTGCCTGAGGTATCACTCCGAGACGGTGCGCTGCGTGCTGAGCGAAACAACGGTGCAGGATCTGGACTTGGCCACGGAACAAACCGAACCCGCCAAGCTCACATTGTTGTTGCAGAGGATGATGCACCGCGCATCAGACAAGCCGGGGAAAGCACCAGGGAAAGCGGAGGAGTCAGAGGGCTAACGCCTCTAGAGCCTCCATTAAGCGGCGGGAACTTGCGGGCAGCGCATCTGTCCAGGTTCCCGCCGCTTTATCGTCTGCATTGTCGCTGACGTCTTTGAGCAGGGTGACGGGGATACCAAAGCGTTGCCCGGCCAGCGCCACGACGTAACCTTCCATATCCACTAGACTGGCTTGTCTACTGATGCGCTCCCGACTGACGGAATCGCCAATGAAACTGTCACCGGTGGCTAGCCGCGCGGTGGGCAGCAATCCGCTGACGTCAAGGTCAATGCCGTTGGGGTAGGGGTGACCAGTAATGGCGGCGATGGTGTCGCTGGAGAAGTCATGTTTCAGCACGTGCGAGATTTCAAAAACACCACTCAGCCCATCCACCAAGGCACCTGCTGTCCCCATATTGACCAGCCGGGACGGGAGGTTTCCGTGGATGCGGGCGGTAGTCAGGGCGTCGATAAGCGCGAAGGCGCAGTTGAGGGTGCCAACTCTGGTGACCAGCAGCGAGTCACGCTCGATGCCGGAGATTTCTGCGGGGTCGGCGACGATATACAAAGGTGTGTTCACCGTCTCAATTATAGTACAGACAGAATTGTCTATACATACCGCACCTATAGTGCTATATTTATAGACAACATAGTCTAGTTACTGAGGAATCATCATGCAGATCGCAATCATCGGCGCGGGTCACATCGGCATCACCCTGGCGGAAAAGCTCATTAGCAGCAGCCCCGACATCCACATCGACCTTTTCGAACGCACACCCGCCCCCTTCGGCCTCACATCCGCTACGGAAAGCTTCAGGACAACACCGGAACCGCCCCTCAACTGCGACTTTTTGGCAACATAACCGTCGGCACGGACATTACCGCCGCCGAACTTGGCGAGCATTACGACGCCGTCATCTCCACTCCCGGCGCACGCATCAACCCCGATATCCACTCCCTGCTTGACGACGCCCGCCCCTCCCGCCGCGACATTCGACCGCTCCTCGAACAGCGCAACATCGCCTACACCAGCTGGGAGGGGTGGCATCACCGGAGTGACGCCTCCCAACCCAGCATTGATTGGCAGGATCTCATATCCTCCGCACACGGTATTCCCGTGTGGTTGTAAGCGGGTTTAGTTCACTAGCTTCAATGCTCGGGAATTCATCACATCCTCAATGAGCATGGCCCGCGTTTTACCCGCATCATACAGAAACTTATATGAGGTCACCCCTACAGCCACTAATCCCTGATCAGTTACCGCATACACCGGACCGCCAGAGTCACCACGATCCACAAAGGACACAAACGAAAATAGGCCGTCACTTTCCAGCCGATCAAACTTGCCGCAGGTTATGCCAGTTCGATGCCCCATCCTGCAGATATATGGCTTATGTTTTTGCAACCATTCCGCGCCAGCCCAGCCGATAATCTTCTGGGTTGCGCCCGGATAATCGGTGTGCCGACTATTTTTGGCAATTTCGGTGTGCACCTTTGACATGTCATCAATTTTCACCAAAGCAATGTCGCGTTTACCGGCCCACTCAAACTCGGACAAGGTCACAGTGCCTACCTGATCAATGTGTCCGCTATTATTTCGCACCCCAATACGATCCCCCACAGCTCCGCAGTGACCGGCCGTAAGCATGAAGTTTCCCTCAGCATTTCCCACAATGTACGCACTGGAGCAGGCCCCGCCTGTCCGCATATTCACAAACGCAGCACCTGGGATGACCATCCCAGGTTTTTCTAACCAGTGGAAGCCATCGCTGAGGTGAAACATCGTGTCGCCGGTCTGTTCATCAGGAGCTTCACTCGGGGGCAGGAGTTTTGCTGGGCTGCGGTTGTGGGAGCGGTTTTTCGGTAGGTCCTTCGGGAGATTTTTTGTAGGTTTGTCCACCATCCGAACTGAAACTACTTTGAGCCACCGCCGGTGGTGCCGTAAGCGTCATGGTCGCAACACCGAGCATGACCACCATCACGGCAGTTGCAGAACGCCATCGAAGGAGGGGAGTACGTTTCATACGCACATAAAACCTCTTCACATAAAGAAATCCGTCATATTCTTTACATGAATCTTATCTTAAGATAAGGCAATTTTATATTATACATATGTTAATGAAACGAAATCATGAACGCAGATCACGTCTAGCAAACAGGAAGAAAGACACTGCGAGCAGCACCAGCGTTCCTGCCATCAGGATCGCAACGTGCCCCCAATCAACCCCATTCTCCTAAGGGCTCGTACAGCCCCATACCAATAAAAGGGAGAAATGCGTCCCCAGGTGGCATAGTCCGAACTCATAGGCAAAGTGATATTCAGCGCATAGCCCACCACGCCCACTCCGGCCGCAGCCCACGTACCAGCGGACGGGGTACCGAAAGCCGCCACACCCAGCATGGACACCGCGCCCATGCACAGGCCCAGCGCCAACAGATGCACAGTGGCACCCGCGATATGCTCCGCGGTCAGATTCATGCCACCCAGCCGTGCGCCACCCCAAACTCCAAGCCCAGTGAGCACCGCCACGATGGTTATCAGTGTCGCCTGGGCTGCCGCTGCCAAGCCGAGCACACGGATTCGCCTCATGGGGGTGGATAACACCAGGCCAAGCTGACCCGACCGTTCATCTGCACCCAACCGTGATGCCACGGCAGCACCTGCCACAATCACCGCAGTGGGCGCCATGAGACTCATCGTTTCACCCCAGTAGAACCCTGCAGGGCTGGCCATATCGGTGGCTCCCCACGCCTGCAAAAGTGCGGGCGGCATCGACTGCGACGCAGTCTCCAACTGCGGGGCCATCTGCTGGTATATCGGCCCCATCAGCAGTCCCATCACCGCAAACATCACCACACCCAACACCACAAGCAGCCCAGCGTGGCGAAGCACTAGGAGGGAATAAAGGCCGCGTCCGGTTGCACTAGTTCCTTTCACCGCCTGCCGCACCCAACCCACGTGCTGAATCCTCTGAGCAAAAAGCGTTCCGCGCAGGTTCCCACGCAAGTCACGAACATTCAACCCCACAATCCCCACGGCAAACAGCACCACAGCAACGGCGATCATTAGGGCCATGTAGCCAGCATCAAGGCCGTTCAACAGCACCGACGGTTCGCTGTACCAGTACCAAGGAATGAAACGCGCCACATCCTTCGTCTGCGACCATTGGGGCAGTAGCCCGGCAAACAACCACCCCAGCCCCACCAGCATGGCACCAATTCCCGTAGCCGCTTGACGACGCCCCGTCACTCCCCCAACTGCAAAAGCACCGGCACCACACACCACGGCGTTGGCTCCCAGTGCCAGACACAGTTCTCCCAGGTGAGCGTCACCTAGTGCGATGTCGAAGAGCGCTCCGGCGAGCAGTCCCGCACCCCATAATCCCAGCGATATCGCAGCGACCGCCAGCACCAGCGCGACCACTTTGGCCATGCCAACCCCAAGACGAGAGACCGGATAGCTCAGCAGCAACGACAGTGTGCCGTCCTTCTCCTCACCTGCAATCATCCGAGCCCCCACAGCGACGGCGAATCCCGCAACGGTGATAGCTCCCAAGAAGCCAAGCATCTGCGCGTACACCATGGCGGAGATGGACGCCCCAGCGGGAATCCCGGCAAGGGCCAGCATCGCAGGTGGTAGCGAATCATAGACGGCGGTGTCCATGGACTGCACCACCGCAATACCCATCAGCAAGCACGCAAACATGCTCACGACAATGACAGCTATCGCTTTCCACTGCGGCGCAAGACTGCGTTCCATCATGACGATGCCGCTCATGACTGCTCCCGGTAATACGCAAGGAAGACCTCTTCCAAGTCGGCATCGTGGGCCGTCATGTCAACAATGCGATAGTCAGCGAGCGAATCGAGCAGCGTGCCGAGTTCACCATCGAAAGCCAAACTCACTCGCGCCCCAGTCACTGCCACGTCATGGGCACCAGGAACGTCGTCAAAGTCACGCGGATCGGCATGACGGTCTAGAACCAGGTCAACGCGACGCACTGCGCGCAGATCCGCAACGCTCTCTACCGCCACCAAACTACCTGCACGAATGATGGCAACGCGGTCCGCCACTTCTTGTACCTCGGAAAGTGTGTGGGAGGACAGGAAGACCGTTCGACCTTCGGCAGTTACTTCCCGCAGAACATGGTGGAACTCATGCTGGACAAGAGGATCAAGACCCGCATTGGGTTCGTCCATGATGATCAACTCAGGTTTAGGCATCAAGGCGGCAATCAACCCCACCTTCTGCCGATTACCTGACGATAACTCCCCGACGCGTTTATCCAGGTTGGCGTCAAATCGCTGCCGGAGCACTTCGACGTAGCCCCAGTCGACGCCACCACGCATCGCGCAAAGAACCGCAGCGTCTGCGCCCCGGTCATCGTGGTACAGTGCCAAATCACTGGGCAGATAGCCAAGTCGACGATGGATCGCCACAGCGTCGCGGCGGGAGTCAAGCCCGAGCAGGCGGGCGGTGCCAGCGGTGGCGCGGATCTCGTCGAGAAGAATGCGGATTGTTGTGGATTTTCCGCGCTGTTAGGGCCGAGGAAACCGAAGATCTCCCCGGTGTGAACCTCAAGGTCAATTCCCTTGAGCGCTTCAAAGGAGCCGTACTTTTTGCGCAGTCCTTGAATCTCAATGGCTTGAATAGCAGTCATTCTTCCTTCCCCTCCAGTTGAGCACTCATTTGTTCCAGCAAGGTCGGGGTGAACAGGCTTGAGAACAACGAGAGTTGAACCTGCACATAGTCCGTGACGCCCGGTTCAGCGGTGAGATTGTCGGCGGTGATGTCGATGTTCAGAAGTCGCTTGAGATGAGGCGCAAGCACCAGCGACCCCAGTGAATAGATGGTGAGCATTCGCGCCGCGACGGGCACGTTAGGGACGGGGTTCATCAGGTCCGCATCAATGGCGCGCTGGATGTAGCTGGCGGCATCGGCGGCGAGTTGGTCAACGAGGGCGTCGATGCCCGGGGTGGATTCTGTGAGCCGGTGCGCAAGGTAACCGAGAATGTTATCCTGCCCAGCTTCCCGCAGAGACTCCAGCACATTGGGTAACGGCCCGCGGATGGCATCGTTTTTGGCGTCGCGGATCAGTGTGGCGATATGTTCGTCGCAGGCCAGGAGCAATCCGTCCATAGTTCCAAAGTGATGCCGGATCAGCCCGATGGACACGCCTGCTTTGCTGGCCACGGACCGTGCTGTGGGTTTGTCGCCGTCGGCGATGAGCGCAATGGTGGCATCGCGAAGTCGCGCCCGTGCCGTCAGATCGTCAGCCATGATACAAGCGTATAATAAACTATACAGTTGTACAATGATCTGAGTCACACGAAGTGACGCCTGACAAAACCGGACCAAAAACCACAATTAAGACCATTATGAAATGTGCTTTATTTCAATTTCGCTACCACCCCACAATGACGTAATTACATCATTAAAAATGCGACAAACATTCACCCTTTTAATAAGAGTGACATGGTCGTAATTTAAATGTTGATAAATGCACAATATTGTCCATATGTCAACATTATCCATTACCTAATTGTACTTATTGCAAAATGAAATGTGCTACAACAACTGTGACCATAGTGAGCAAGAGTCGCGGCGTCGATAAGCGCCCACACAAGCCCCGAGCAACCGATGAAGAAAACCTTACTTAAGAGGCCAGGCGGCCTGGGAGGGTTTAAGCTGTAAGGCGACTCATTCCTTAAGCCCTGTCGGCCCGGCCGCCCTATAAAGAAGGACCGTGATCTGCTTATGCCTCTTGCCGCCACAACGGTGCTCGGCATTGCGGGTATCGTGCTGTCACTGCCCGCCTGGTTCTATTTCCTGCGCGGCGCGGTCCGGCTGTACCGTCTCATCGCGTCGGGCAAGCCCGATCCAGGGCACATTCCGCGCATCAACCGCCCGGTCAGGCGCCTGATCACGCTGATTAAAGAGACAGTGTTCCACACGGAACTGATGCGTAAACCAGTGGTGGCGGTGGCACACTGGTGCGTGATGGTGGGCTTCCTCATCGGCTCGTCGGTGTGGTTCGAGGCATATATCCAGACCTTCAACCCGGCGGGCGGCTGGCCAATTATTAGCGATTGGCCCCTGTACCACCTCGCGGATGAGGTTCTTGCGCTGGTCACGGTGCTGGGCATTCTGGTGCTGATTTTTATTCGCCTGGTAACCGGCAACAACAACCGCATCGACCGTTTCTACGGCTCGAACGCCCGCGCCGCGCATTTCGTGGAAGGCGTGGTGCTGCTCGAAGGCATCGGAATGATGCTGGTCAAGGCGGGAAAAATAGCCACCTTTGATGTACACCCTCATGTGTGGACAGATTTCCTGACCATGCAGCTGGCCAAGATCCTGCCCGCAAGCCCCGTATTAGTAAGCATTTTTGCCCTGATTAAGCTGCTCACCGGCATGGTGTGGCTGCTGGTGGTGGGGAACCAACTGCACTGGGGCGTGGCGTGGCACCGCTTCCTGGCGTTCTTCAAAATCTTCCTGCAGCGCAACCCCGACGGCGCACCAGCGTTAGGCAAGCTTCCCACGATTGATCTAGATGAGACAGTCGGGGTTGGCACCGCCCAGGATGTGCCGTGGACCATGCTTCTCGACGCCGCGACCTGCACCGAATGCGGCCGCTGCCAGGAACAATGCCCCGCCTGGAACACCAACAAGCCGCTCAGCCCCAAAAAGTTCATTACTGACGTTCGCGACGCCGCAATCGATAATGCCAGCACCATGTACGACGGCGTGGACGTGCTGAAACTCGTGGGTACAGCCGTCACTGGCGACGAACTCTGGAGCTGCACCAACTGCGGGGCCTGCGTCGAACAATGCCCCGTAGACATTGAACACATCGACCACGTGGCCAATCTGCGGCGATTCCAGGTTCTCGCCGAATCCGACTTCCCCTCCGAGCTCACTGGCATGTTCAAAAACCTGGAAGCGAAAGGCAACCCCGGGGGCCGCAATGACTCGGAACGCGTCACCTGGATTGATGAAGCCCGTCGCGACGGCCTCACCGTCACCCGTCTTCGGTGAGGACATCACCAGCTTCACCGACACCGAATACCTGTTCTGGGTCGGCTGCGCTGGAACCTTCGACGACGAGGGCAAGAAAACCACCCGCGCCATCGTCGAACTGCTGGAAACCGCAGGCGTGAAATACTGCGTGCTCTCCAAAGGCGAAACCTGCACCGGTGACCCCGCACGCCGCGCCGGAAACGAATTCCTCTTCCAGATGCTCGCCGAAGAAAACGTCACCACCCTCAACGGGGTTTTCGACGGCGTTCCCGCAGGCCAGCGCAAAATCATCACCTCCTGCGCACACTGCTTCAACACCCCTGCGCAACGAATACCCCCTGACTTCGACGGACACTTTCGACGTTTTCCACCACACCCAGCTCCTCAATCGGCTGGTGCGTGACGGTTCGCTGAAACCCGTGCCCCGCCCGGCGTCGGCACGCAAACCCATCACCTACCACGATCCCTGCTTCCTCGGGCGACACAACAAAATTTTCGACCCGCCGCGCGAACTCCTCGGTGCCACCGGCATGGAGCTGCGCGAAATGGACCGCAACCGTAACGAAGGCTTCTGCTGCGGCGCGGGCGGCGCACGTATGTTCATGGAAGAAAAACTCGGCACCCGCATCAACGAAAACCGCACCGCCGAAGCACTTTCCACTGGTGCCGAAGAAATCGCCGTGGACTGCCCCTTCTGCAACACCATGCTCACCTCCGGGGTGAAAGCGCTTTCCGACGCCCCGGCTTCCGAACAACCCATCGTCCGCGACGTCGCACAAATGCTGCGCGACTCCGTGCTGGTCGACGGGGAACTCCCCAGCCTGCGTGAACCCCAGTTCCTCGAACCGCTCGAAGCGAAAGGCCGCTGCCAAAAAGCCTGCTGAAGAGAAGAAAGCTGAGCCCAAGAAGGCAGAGACTCCAAGCTCAACGGTGGTTTCCGCGCCGGGAGTTCCTTCCGCTGGCGTGCCAAAGGCCGGTGGGGTTCCTCCAAAGCCGGGGATTCCTGGAGCGCCCGGAGTACCAAGTGCGCCTAATTCGGCAAACATTCCTCAAGCACCTAGTGCTCCAGGCGTGTCGAATACCATACACCGCCAGCTCCGCCTGCAGCCCCCTAAGCCACCCACACCAACTGCAGGTATTCCCGCTGCTAGCGCCTGGAACACCGAACGTACCGAAAGCCCCTGGAACCCCCACCGCGACTGTGCCGAAGCCACCCGGAGCACCAGCTTCACCTGCGGCAAAGCCTCCATCAGCACCGCCAAAGCCACCGAGCGCCCCAAAGGTTCCTCAACCACCATCTGGTTCCGGCGTGCTGACTCCCCGCCCTGGGGTCCCCCAGCCGCCTGCCGCCAGCGCCGCCAGCCGCCAAAGCCCCGCGGCAATGATGAGAAAAGAACGACTGTCGGCGTTAACCTGACTTTAGGGTCATTTTAGTCAGAAGGCGGCAGTTGCTTGATAATCCCAGTGACATCATCCGCAACAGGTGTATGCATGAGGAATTTGCCCTGTTGATGGCTAGCATGAACGATCGGTAATCCCGTCATGTCGAATGAATTCATCGTCGACGATACTGCCACCAATGATCTCCATCTAACACGGCATCGGTGATGGTGAAGATTGTTCAAAATCACAAAACTCAAAAATCTGCAGAGAAGTAGTGGAACAGCCAACAAAATCGAATACTGGGATCACCCACATCCGCCAGGAAAAATTAAAGAAAAATATCAAACTTCTTCCAAAAATAAAAGTTGATATTAACCCTTGTTAATTACTATTATCGCCTTAACAAATTGAGATACGTCTAACCGCTGATTCAACCCATCGTTAACTTCATCAACGCCGATAGGTGAACCACGGTCCAATATCCGAGTCCTCATTTAAGAAATCCCTCAGAAAATTAGAACTGCAGCACTTTTTACAGAGTCATCATATTAGAGATATAAAAGCACCCTAAAGGGTTTTCACCACCATTGGAGACTAGTAGACTTGTAATTTTAATGTTAGAAATTGGCACTCACCTCCGACCTGTAGTCCGATCTATAAATACGGAACCCACATGGAATAGATTTGATGCAAAAATTTAGAATTTTTAAGCGGACATCAATTATGTCAATACCTACTATCAATATTCAACATTAGTGAATGCTCACATGTGAACAATTGAAAATCTTCCGACAGGAAAAAGGATATCATTACTCAACCGGACACGCCCATCTACCTTGAGTATTCTGATGAAGCTTAGGGTTATGAGCCTGATAAGAGCTACTAACTCCATCCAGCAAAGTGTCAATTGATAAGTCCGCAGAATAACGCTAAAAATTTTCGATTTTCACTTAGCGCGAGTTAGAGTTACTTTTGAACTCGCGTCCAGAATAATCCCCTACCGACTCTTTTCGCATTTTTCTCTCAGCTAACCTAGCAAACGGGGTGTTACCAGACTTCCTATTTCAGCTATCTCAATATACTCTTTTCTCTCAGCTCCTTCTCCGCGCCATTTTATCCATCTCATCCTGAACACCTCATGACATCTCCTCACCATTAACTACATCACCATAGCAGGAATGAGCTTTTCAGCGCACACAACACTACGGTCAAGGCTGAGTCAAAATCATCAAAACCGTCAAAAGATTAGCTTATTTATATAATATAAATTCATTTTTCCTACTGTCAAGAATAATACAGACAATCAACATTTTTCTATATTTGCGGACTTATCAACTCCCCCAAACCCCACTTCACGCAAAATTTTGAGTATTGAGCTTAAACACAAATTACTGTCATCGATCCATGCCATAACTAACACATCAGCAGCACTCATTTTATTAAAACGTCACTATTGCTTAGCGCCACCTTAGTACACCGCGAATTGCTACGCCTTGTAAAATGATGCTGAGCGAACCTTCAAACTGGCTGATATGACTCATGAACACGGCACTCACTGGTACCATGCTTGATATCTCGGCGGTGCTGAAAACAAAGATCTGATACATAGGCCCAATCACGAAGAGTCGTTACGCAAATATTTCTCTTCATGAGGCAAAGCAGATTTCCGTTCGGGCCACGGCACTCCACTACAGCAATGCTATCCCCACCCCAACGGCGCTGAGCATAGCCGCAACCAGCACGAGGGGAACGAAGCGGAGGACGAATCGCCACCCGAATGCCCCTGCTCTGCATGAAGATGAGTTTGATATCCACCATCGGCCCCACCACCATGAACGCCAGTTGCGCGATGGGAGACACACCCACGAAAGAGGCTGCGACAAAGGCGTCCGCTCGAGCAAAGGCTCATCACCACGGCGAGCAGCACCATCATCGCCACGCCCAACCACAATGTTGCTGGTCACCACACCCAAGGCTGATTCCGGCACGGCGACTTTGATCAGCGCCGCAATCGCCGCACCGATCACCAGGAAGCCACATGCCTGCAGGAAATCCTGCACAGCAGTGATGCGGAATGCTTCCCAACTGCGGTGATGGTGATGTCCACACGCATCATCGGCAACTCCATCAATGGTGAAGCGCACCCGCATCCAGATCCACCCCACCACGCAGGCAGCGGCGAGACTGGCCGCGAACCGCGCCCACACCATCATGGGGTTGCCATTAAACGCAACGGCCGTGGCAACCAAGACCACGGGGTTGATCGCGGGCGATGCCAGGAGAAACACCAACGCATGGCTAGGCGCGTACTCCCCGCGCATCAAAGACTGCCCTACCGGCACCGATGCGCATTCACAGGCGGGAATGGCCATGCCCGCAAGCGCCGCCACCGGCACACCGAACACCCCGCGTGGGAAGCGTTGATAGACGGATGCTGGTACGAACGCAGACAGCACACTAGACACCAGTATTCCCAGCACAAGAAAAAGGGAATGGCCTGCACGATCAGCGCAATCACGATGGTTGCCCACGCCTCAATGCGTGCGTGCAGTGTGATAAGCGGGGCATCGATAAGCGAGATGCAGAACGCGCCGCCGAGGGTGATGAACACAAGGGTTGGAATGACCCAGCTGCTCTGCGTGAACGTCGATACGCCTGTCTCAGCTTGCTCATAGGTACGGCCTCGCGGGTTCGCGGATGCTGGTGATGCTGCGTATCGTCAGCGTGAGTTCCGGTCTGAGTTGACGCGGTGCCGATGACCTCAACCCATTTGCCCTCCTGCGCGTGCGGCACGGTTCCTGTGATGGGCACGGCGTATTCGGAGGCGTCGGCGGCGCAGCAGATGATGCGAAAACGTCGCACCTCCCACCCGTTGTCGCCACGGTGGAGCATACCAGCGGTGCGAATGGTGTGGCCATCAAGGAGGGCAGGGTCATCGAAAAGCAGCGTTCGCAGAGTCAGCAGCGTCAGTCGTCGTTGACGCTTGCCGTCAGTGGTGCATGGCTGGTCAGGCACCAGTTTCGATGGCCCAGTTGACGCAAACTGCAACGCCCCCGGCAGTACCAGCGCAACCAGTAGGATGGGCAGCAGCTATGCTGTGCCGACGCGCGGAAAAGGCCCGGCGGTACGATCCTCCGCGATGGAACTAAACGTCCACACTTCAACGCCGTCGAGTAGCGCCCCCGCAGGCCCCCACCCACGGACGGAAGCCCGGCTGCACATACCGAAACACCAGGCCAGTGGCGGCGTGCAGGGAAAAACTGCCACAGTGCCAAGCCCCAGCACCAGCGCACCCGAAAGCAGGTCACGCGGCTTAGCGACGCCCCGACTATCATGCATACGCCTGAATGTACGCGGCTCGCTGGTTGCCCGCAGTAATTAGGGGCGTGCAGTCGCTCTGATCTTGGCAGCACCACCACCAAAGCAGCTAACCCACAGGCAACCTGCGTCCAGGCTGACCAATCGAGAAACGCGCCGAGAAGAATACCTGCGGCAAAGATAGTAGCAACTATCCGACGGTTAGCAGTCACAATGTTCACCTACATTTCCCATGGAATATAAGCGGCAGGAAAAAGAAATTTCCTACAGTAAAAACATTACCGCGTGTACGCTGCAACAACTTTTACCAAACCGTGATGCCGCAACCACCCCCACCGGCCGTTACTTGTTGGACTGGCGCTCCCAGATCGTAGCGCCAATCGCGCCGACAGCCGCGATGAGATTAAGAACGAAGCCCCACTTGAGCAGAATGGTGAGTATCAAAAATACGACAAAAACAATTTGGACAATCCGAGGAACGCTCATTGCACTACCTTTTCTACATTGACAAAATAAACTGCTGTACAGCATGCCTGATAGTGCAACAAAAACCAAAACGGTTACGCTAACAGCTTTATCTTTTTCTCGACCGCCTCCCCGCGCCTGAACTGTGAGCTCGCGGCAGGCCGGGGCGTCGATAAGCACGGGAAACCTCCCCAACACCCCACCATCACCTTTCCGACTCGGCCTAAAAGCGGCAAACATAGTTGGGGTGAGCAAGCATCCGAAAAACCCCATACAAAATCCAGACAACTCGCAGCCAGCCCCACAACCAGCCTCGAAAACCCCAGGAAACGCAGGCGCCCCGCATCTTCGACCAATCGAGAAGATGAAGAACGTCCTGTACGAGATCCGGGGCCGGTAGGTGCGAAGGAACGCTTGAAATGGACGGGCACCGCGTGCTCAGCTCAACACCGGCAACCCCGCCGTGCTCCGGTTCCTCGAGGCACCCGATGTGACCGCGGGATATGATCGCTGCCCGTCCACCTCGCAGGGCTATTCCACCTCGAAAGGCATCATCCGGCGCGCCGCGCCATTGTCACCCCGCTACGAGGTCATCCTGAATTTCCCTGACTTTGATGTGGACGACGTGTTCCTGCAATGGCGTGTCCGAGCTTATTTCCATGGTCACCCAGCCCTGCTCAACGACGGCGACGAGGTGCTGATTCCCACCCCCGGATTACCCACTGTGGACCGCCGCTACCTCCCTTGCCGGCGGCAAACCCGTGCACTACCTGTGCGATGAGGAGGACGACTGGAATCCCTCGATTGAGGACATCAAGGCGAAAGTCACCGACAAAACCAAAGCCATTGTGGTGATCAACCCCACAATCCCACCGGTGCGGGGTATTCGGGAAATCCTGAAGCAGATTAGGATATTGTCGCGAGCTACCAGCTGCTGATTCTCGCAGACGAAATCTCACGACCGCATTCTTTTATGATGATGCGCAGCACATTTCCATCGCCACCCTGGCATTTCTGATCTGCTGTGCATCACCTTCAACGGCTGTCCAAACCTACCGCGTGGCGGGCTACCGCGCCGGATGGATGGTGCTCACCGGCCCGAAGCATCATGCACAGGGCTTTATTGAGGGGCTTGAACTGTTGGCGGCCACGCGCCTGTGCCCCAATGTGCCTGCTCAACATGCTATTCAGGTGGCCTTGGGCGGGAGGCAGTCCATTTTTGACCTCACCGGCGAAGGTGGCCGTCTGCTGCGGCAGCGCAACATCACGTGGGAAAAGCTCAATGAAATTCCGGGTTAGTTGCGTGAAACCTATGGGCGCGTTGTACGCCTTCCCCAAGATTGATCTGGAGATGTACGACATTCAGGACGACGCCCAGCTGATGCTCGACCTCCTGCGGGAAGAAAAAATCCTTCTCGTCCACGGCACTGGCTTCAACTGGACGCCCCTGACCATTTCCGCGTGGTAACACTGCCCCTGAACTGAGGATTTCAGCACGCTATCGACCGCTTGGGAAGGTTCCTATCCAGCTACAAACAGTGAAACTTAACAAGCGCCCCAGCATTTGCACATCTGCGTAAATATAGGCAGCTTACATTTTGACGGTAAAATAACTGTATTGCATAAAGAGCCTCCCGTTTATGGGCGGCTCTCATGCCTGTTATCCGCTGTTTTCCTAAGCTTTGTTAGTGAGGCTGCATCCATGGGCCGTCACACTTCCGGACCCGAAAAAGGCCAAGCCCATACGCCTCAGGCCCCCTCAGAGGCGCCTTCCATTCCGGAAGCGCCCGGCACGAATCATCGGGAACGTCGAGTTCCAGCGCCGGTTCCACCACCGCACGCCTGACTACTGCGCACCCAGCAAAGCGCAGACTCGCAGCAGCGCCCACAGCACGTCTCAAACGTAACGCCACCAGCGCGTAACCCAGCTGTCCACCCCCGGCCTATGGCTGACCACACAGAGCAGACAGAACACAAGCCAGCCGTAAAAGCCGCACAGCGCATCCACGCACTCACAGACGCGCGCGGCGCCGCCACGACACGTGACGACGCCCCCTGTTCCAGCAAACCCACGCACCACCAGCACGCGCGTCGCAGGGAAAGGTGCGAGAAGAGTCGCTCGACAAGCAGGCACGGGTTAAACGAGGAACGGCAAACGACGCCGCACACCGAAGGAAATTCGACCAGACGGCTCACAATCACATGACGCGCCGGTCAGCCCGGTTGATGCAGGCAGCAAGCGAGAAACCTTCACCATGTGGCAGTGGGTTCTGCTGCTAAAGCGTCGTGATCGCGGGTATCGCGACTGCGGTGGGCGGGTGATGCATGTGCAAGCAGCTCGGACCCTCAACGTCGCCAGAGCTGGCCAACACCAACGCGCTGCCCGCGAACCAAGTCAACGGCACAGTGGCGATTCGCGAGACAGGTGCCTGCAAATTCCCTCGATCGGCAGGGCGTTTGATGTCGCCCGATCTCCACTGGAGGAACAGCCCAACAATGGCGAACGCGCCATCGTCTCTATCGACGCTGGCGATAACGCGGGCAAACGCACTCTTCTAGTAATGAGCGATGCCCGCGAGCCGGAACTCCACGTTGGCGACAAAATCCGCATGAGCGAAACCACTGCCGCCGACGGCACACACGCCTGACACCTTAGCGACTTCCAGCGCACCAAGGTGCTGCTGCTCTGGGGCGCCATCATCGTCCTCGCGATTATGCAGGCTATCGGTGCCCTGCGCGGCGCACGGTCCATCCTCGGCCTGCTGATCACCCTCGCCGCCATCGCATTCTTCCTGATCCTCGCGCTCCTGCGCGGCGGCTCCCCTCGCGCTGCGTTGCCGTTCAGGCTCCGCCATCCTCTTCGCCGTGTTGTACTTGGTCCACGGTTTCAACTCGAAAGCCCGCACTGGGCGGCACGCTCCTCCCTCGGGCTATCCGCCTGGGCTCGCGCACATCGCCATTGACCCAACCATCTGCGCGGGCTTGGCAGTGAAGACAACATCCTCATCCAGCTCTACTCCGCCCGATGTCACCGTGCCCGGGCTGATGCTCTGTGGCTTCATTATCGGCGCTCGGCGTGCTTAACGACGTCAGCGATTGCCCAAGCATCCACCGTCAACGAACTCTCCGAAATAGAACCCGACGCCTCTGGCGGCCGTCTCGCGGCGCCATGAAAGTGGTCGCGACCACATCGCCTCCATGGTGTACACACTGGTGTTGTCCTCACACCGGTGCGTCTCTCGCCCACGCCTGTTGCTCAGCGGCCAACCGGCCACTCACGCAAATCAGTGTTCAGCGATGTCATGGCCACAGAGCTACTGCGATCTGGCATTGGCGCGCTGCGCTTCGCAGTGCCCATCACCACCATCATTGCCGTTTCACCGTCACCGGTCGACGCAACGCAGTGAGGCTGACGCGTAACGCGCGCCTGGGGCTGGTGAGCGTCGAAGTCGAGCAGCAGCTCAGGAACGGAAATTCAGATACGCCTTCGACGGGGTGGCCCGCGCTGACCCTGATACTTCGGAGCCGATCGTGCCTGAACTGTAGGGCGTCTCCGCAGGTGACGACAGACGAAAACAGCGCCAACTGCCCCACCTTCATGCCTGTACCAGGGTAATCTGGCAGATTGGCCACATTCTGACAGTTCCCAGGGTGATGTGCCCAGAAAAACCCTGGGTCATCGAAACCCGCGGTGGAATGCGTCAACAAGCCCAGGCGGCCCAACGAGGACTTGCCTCCAAACGACCAGCCAAATGCGGGAAGCGTGAACCTCCAGCTTGCACCCAGCACAAACTCGCCCGGTGCAGCACAAACGGCTCATCCTCCGGGACCTCCACAAGACTGGTCAGACTCATCCTGCTGCTGCTGCGTCAATTGCGTGTACTTTTCGAGTTGTTGAACACCCGAAAAAAGCGGTCCATGCGTACGTCAACGCTCGACGGCTGGACCAAAGCCGGGTCATACGGCTCAATGATCAGGTCGCCTTTATCAACAGCAGCTCGAATATCACGGTTCTGAAAGAAGCACCCTGCCAGTGCGGGTGGTCAGGCACGCGGGCAGGGCTAACGCGTAGGTTGAGGCAGCAAACTCTGCCTCACAGTCGACTCTCCCAGCACATCCTCGGCGGGAAGTTCATCCTCCGGTTACAGTAGACTGGCCCCACACGTCACCTCAACTCCCTGGAGCACATGCGTCATGCCTGAGGAACAACTCCCAGAAACAATGAACGCCGTCACCGCCGTCAACCTGGCGTTACGCGGCACTGAAGGCCCTGTGTTTGGCCCGCTCACGTTCACAGCCCCGGCATCGGGACTGACCGTGCTATCGGGGCGCGGCGGTCGGGCCGCACCGCCTGGTCTCACACTGGCGGGCCGAATGGCAAGCACAACGGGCAAGGTCACCGTCCTGGGAGAAACGAAGCGATCAAAAATCCGCCAGATGGTGGCCGTCGCTGGCGTGGAACAGATTGACGCCCTGGATCGGGACGTAACCATCAAGACGGCACTGTCCGAGCATCTTAACTGGTCACGCTGGTGGTGACGGTTCTCGGCGCGCATCCCAGGAGTACTACTGAGCAGCTGTGTGGCTGCAGTGCTTTGGGCAGCGCGATCTGCCGCCGCTCAACAGTTATGCGTCGCAGATTTCGGCGTCTGGATCGGACTTCTTTATATCGCACTGGCACTGCACCCCGCGAGCCACCAGCCAAATTCGCATGCTTGTCGCGGACGATCTGGAGCAGGTTCGTGAGCTGGATGATCGCCTGCAGCTCGTCCAGGATTCTCATGGAATTATCGCAGGTTATACCCGTGATTGATGATGGCGGTGAATCTACCGCCATCACCCGGCGTTGAGTATCACCTCGTCGAATTACACCACCACACCAGCAAAGGAGCAGCAACAATGATCTCAGCATTGACGCCCGGAACGGAATTACGCCGGTTTGGCGCTCGAAGCTCAGCCGCATCGCCATCGCCGCGATTGCGCTGATCCCGCTGCTGTATTCAACGCCGTATTTGTGGGGCGTTTTGAACTCCTTTGACAAGGTTAACCAGCCCCCATTGCGTTTGTAGAATGCGGATAGCGCAGTGGGTGAACGGCACCCCGCTGAACGCTGGCGACAGATCGTGGACAACCTCAAAAACAATGATCGCGTGAGCTTCCATCACCGAGCATGATGATGTCCAGTCGGGTTCGCGACGGTCGCCATTACTTGCCGTGGAACTCACCCTGATTTTTTCGGAAGCCGTGGCGTCCCCGCAGAATGGCGACGCCCGCCGCGCGGTCATCCAGACCACCTACAACGATTCAAACGGATATTTGTCCACGAAGATCGGCGAGAATGTTAGCGAGCACAATGCTGCCGGTCATTTCCGATCAAATTGGCACCCAGGCGATTGACCGGGTGCTCATTGGCATGCAAACCGCCGGCGGAGGCATTGAGCAGGCAGCCGATGGCGCTGGAGGCTTCACGACGGCGCGACGAAACTGAACGACGGGCTAAACACGGCGTCGCAAGGCGTAGACACGCTGGCCAGCGGCTCGCGGCAAAGGTTGACGAAAAGATGGGCGAACTAGCGGCTGGCGCAGACAGGCTTGCCGCCGGAACACAGCAACTCAACGACGGCGTGACCACCGCAACGGCATCGCTGGAGCAGTTGACGCAGGGCGTCGATAAGCTGCACGGTGGCGTGGACGAGCTGGCGGGCGCGCGACCCGCATCAACGACGGCAGCAGCTCACCGGGCAACTGGGGCAGGTGACGCAGGCGCAAACCGCCACCTCGGGCGAGATCCGTAACATCGCGAACTCTATTCCCGACCCCGGTGTTGCGGCACAGCTCAATGACCTTGCCGCGCGTATCGACGCCCAGGGGCTCGGGCAGAACGCTCCCTGCCACCGCTCAGCTCCAACAGCCGCCAACGGAACGGGGCAGCTTGTTCACCAGCTCTGACCCGGAACGCGCCGTTCCGATCCGGCTTTTGACCAGCTGTACGTGGGACCGGCAGCTTCCCGGGCAAGCTTTGGGGAAATGCAGTCCGGTGGCGGAACTCAACATGGAACGCACACGTTGGCGTCCGCGCGCGTCATCAGCTGCACGACGAGGCACAACCCTGGCACAGCGGCGCAGCCAGGCCGAACGGTGGATGGGCAGCTGCGCGACGGTCGTCGCAACCGCGACAGGCAGCGGCGAGCTGGCAACCAAGCTTAACGACGGCGCGAAAGCCGTGCCCACCTGGACCGACAAGCAACGCGAAGGCACCGCCAGCGTCCTCGGCGGACCCGTGTCACTGACCAGCAGCAACGACGCAGGCAGCAATACCTTCGGCGGCGGGCTCAGCCCTTCTTCCTCTCTACCTCTGTTCATCGGCGGGATCGCTACGTTCTGGCGTGCCGCGAGCTCATGCAGAACCGCGCCGTCGCCTCCGGCATCGCTCCCCTGCGCGCGGCGCTGGACGGCCTGGCACCCGCGCTGTTCATCGCCGCTATTACAAGCGCTGGTTGTGCGTGGCCACGATGCTCCTCGTCAGGCCTTTTCCCGCCTCACCCGCTGGGACCTCTCGGCTTCAAGCCATACTGCGGCCATCATGTTCGCCGCCATCAACCAGCTCCTCAACGTTGCGCTCGGCCCAGACCAGGACGTGCTGGCATGGCGTTCCTGATGCCGCAGCCACTGTCCTGCGGCGGCCTCACCCTGTGGAAACCGAACCCAGGCTCTTCCAGATACTGCATCCCATCATGCCCATGACCTACCCGTCGATGGCTTTAGACAGCTCATCTACGGCACCTCTGACCACCGGCTCTAAGCCATTGTCGCCGTGCTGCTGATCACCGCCGTGACCGTGGGACTGACGGCACTGTGCGCGCGTCGCGACAGGACGTGGACGATGAAACGACTGCACCCGGCTATCAAGTTGTAGATCATCTGGGGCGTGCTACACTGACGAGGCTGTGGTCGGCAGCAGCACCCACCACGCTTGCCGATGTAGTTCAATGGTAGAACCTCTTTCCCAAGCAGGCGGCGCGGGTTCGATTCCCGTCATCGGCTCCACGTGAACGTCACGCTGGATACAGAATCTCGGCCCCGCCGGGAAGTGTCTAGGGTGGCGATTTTGCTGTTCCGGGGCGGTTTTAGGGGGACTTCATGGCTGTGATTCTTTCAGAAAACATGACAGTAGATGTCACCGTTGACTGACAACATGGTGCCAACCGATCCACGTACCCGAGAGGAGATATCCATGCCGGCACCCAACCTTTTCCTGATCTACGTCACCGATATCGAACGGTCCACCACCTTCTACAGCGACCTGTTCGACATTGATCCCAACTTCACCAGCCCGCGCTACGTCGCCTTCGAGGTGGCACCCGGGGTGCTGTTCGCCATCTGGAACGGCCACGAGGAGAACATCAGCCCCGACACACCCCGCACGAGCGAAATCGGACTCATGGTTCCAGGGTCAGCTTCCGCCGTCGACGCCGTCTACCAGACATGGGTCACGAAGGGCGTGCGCGTGGTCGAGGAACCACACGACGAAGTGTTCGGCCGCACCTTCATGGTCGCCGACCCTGACGGGCAACCTCATCCAGCCAGCCCCCTGTCGACTAACCCCACACTCCGGCCCCACACTGAGATCCACAACGACGAAAATTGATGGTGCCATTTGTGCGAGGATTGAATACGCGATGGCTACCAACACCCCACCCAACGAAGAACCCACGGCACTACTCACTGACGACGCCCTCACGGCCGCCCTCGACGCGGCACCAGTGCTGCCAGCAGCGGAACTCTGCACCTTTGCCAGAGGATTTGAGGCAGTGCGTAAAGCGAAAATGTTTCAGCCACCGTGCGAACGCCGCATTGTCAATGTCTACAGAACCACTTGATGTTCTGGCACTGTGCCAAGAATACGCGCATCACGCCTGGCTATCACATGAACAAGAAGCACTGATCAGCATCCAGCCCGGTACCGACGCCACCGAAGACCTCTACATGGAACCCCGACGATTCTTTATCTCCTGGTGGTATCTCTCCTGTCTCGCGCAGAGCGCCCGGTCGATCCGGCTACGTTTTGAGCAGCAAGCGCAACAGAAGCCTTGAGTCTCATTCCCCCCACATTTTTCGCCGTGCTCGAAGCACTCGTCGGATATCGCGAGCACGGCGGGCGTTGAAAGCCGTGGCATTGATAAGGCGCTCATCCGCGTCTTTTGTTGCCGCTAACGCTGCGGCAGCAGTGCGTTCAGCGATGCTCCGTGGAAGTCCAACCCGTCGGTGTACTCAAAGTATTTTTTCAGGCTCAGACCGTCGCGCCGCCCCTGAATAGTGAGCGCCAGCGTTGTATCACCGTACGGGAGGGTCGAAGGAATGTCGTATATCGGGGCAACGTCAAAATGACCATTCTTGCGAACAACCGAGACGTTCTGGCGTGTAGATCACCACTGCCCATCAACCACGCCAAGGCCAACCGATAGGCAACGCTGCGCAGCGCAAACCATCGGGGAGCCACCACATCCGCAACAGCACGGGGATAACCTCATAGCTGACGCTGTATTTCGCGCAGGATACAGACCCAGTGCTGGGTCACGTCTTCCACTGGCATATCGGGTGCCATCGGGCGACCGATCAAAACGGGTGAACCAGCAATCCGGGAATATCATTGACGTCCCGAACAGTCTGCGCATCCACGACATGAGCCAACCTGCCTGCCGGACTCGCGAGCAATACTCAAACATAAGTTTTTCATTATCCACCAGCTGTGGGTATTCAGGAGGAGATACTTTAAGAATTGCGTCTGCACCCGACATCGTGGCTGGTACCGCGATTGTTCGCGCCGATGCCTTTTCCTGCACTCCAGCTATCCCAACGGCATCCGGCAATCCCACATCCGCGAAAACTGGAGCGAAATCCACGTGCTTATTGCCCAACAAAATCGCACTTGGCGTTGCCACTGGCTTTTCACCCGCAGGTACAACACTCACATTTCCCACGGTGTCCTCTCCCACCGCCAGCAAAAGCGAGAGTTCGTCATCCGCTGAGGTTTTCACTGACTTTTTCAGCGCCGATAGTCGCCGCCCTTCCGGTAGCAAGCCAGCAAAAACGGCGGAACAGCCCCACCCGCAGTTACTAGCGGAGTATGCGTCAGCGGGAAGAGTCGTGGCAATGGGAAACTTTGCGGAAGCCAGGAAGCTATCCACATACGCGAAAGTAACACCACCATCGCTGTTCCTCGTCAGCGTTGCCGCATGAGCGCCGTCAACGTAGACATCAGCATCCACAGCGCTCACCCCCTATACGGTTTCAGCTGCTCAGGCACACGCTGGGTGGCTACCAGTTCGAGCCCTACAACCGCCAGGACATCCATGAGTTTGTCCAGCCTCACGGTTGCCTTTCCTTTTTCCACTTCGCGAACAAACCGCTCGGAAACCTGGGCGAACTCGGCCACTTCTTCCTGCCGCAGTTGATACTCTTTGCGCTTGGCTTTCAGCGCTGCGCCAATCTCCCCGGGAGTCACGCCCGCCCTCCTTCACTGATCCCACTGAGCTCCTTTTCCGGCACGTTCGTTCTGATTTTGCCGTTTTCGGGCCAGAAAAGCAAGAAAACGGCACAATCGTTCCGGCTTGGCTGCCCGTGGCTCAACGCCCAGCTGTCCCACACCCCGGCTCAGGCACGCCAGTCCAAGCAACCCCAGGCACCTGCCACCGCCGGACTAACACTTAGCCCGGCTCACACCCCAGCCTCCAAGCCCGCTTATTGCACTTCACAATCGGTGAGGATCGAAACGGTGGTTGTGGTGTCGCGAGATTTTCGCGGCCGTCGAGACCCTTTCACGATGCGGGTGTCGGAGGTGGTGAACCCCCTGGGGCGCCGCTGGAGGGGTGCAGTCGTTGCCGCTCAGATTGACGGTGTTAGTTGCGTTTGCGCCCACCGCCCGCCGGAGACGGATTCAACGTTGACGGTTTTTACGCCCATGAGTTTGACGGTGACGTATCGTCGGCAGAGGTGCTGATCAGCACCGGGTACTGCGAGGTGTTTTGAATTTTCAGGTCAATGGCACCTTTCACACAGGGTTGCCTCACGGCCCGCCGGGTAACGGGAAATGTAGTAGCTGTGCGGGGTGTGCGCCACATCCTCCATGCCGGCGAAGTAGGCGGCGTTGTACAAGGTCGTGGCGAACTGGCTAATACCGCCGCCGAGCTTTATCGGCGCGTCCGTTCAAAATAATGCCCGATTCCACGAAGCTCTGCGGCGCCTCGCGCGGACCGGTGTAGCCGTTGAGGAGAAGGTATCGCCGGGTGCGACCATTGCGCCGTTGACAATCTCGGCGGTCTGCGGACATTCACACCGGAGGCCTCCGCAAAAGCTTCCGGTGGTGAACTGCGCCACCACCTGGTCGAACGTCGCTTTTTCGGCTTGCTCGGTGGTGAAGGTCGCGGGTTCGTCAATGTAGGCGACATCAAATTCGCGCGGCTGATCGCCGGTGATACGCCCCGGGAGGTCTTTCAGCAGCGGGTCCCAGTCGATACGCACGCCATCCACCGAGGGGGCACGGAACGGCTGGCACCGCTGAACTTGATGTCCGCGTTGCGACGCTGCTTTTCCGTAGGCCCAAGCCCCTCGGTGAGAATCGCCCGCGCGGCCTCCACGTTCACCTCGGTTTTTCAGGAGCCCGTCCGGCACGAAGGTCACCACTCACCCATGCGCTCCGGCGAATCACGCCACGCGTGTTGTCGCGCCCACGCCGCCACAACAGCACCGCTCAGTGCCTGCTTCGCATCACCGTCCAGCACTTTGTCCACGGCGTCCTGCTGCACGCAGGCTTTACCGGACGTCCGCGTCAATCTTCACCGCTGCTGCTCCAGCCAGCCAGTGGTCACCGCTTTATTGAGCGTGTCGCGGTCAACTCCCTGGCCGATGAGTCGGCGGCACCGGTGTCCGCCTTCCATGATTCCAAAACCACGCCACCATCGGTCGTTTGCCTCGGTCAGTGCCGCCGCCTGGGCGGCATCCATGAGATCGCAGTGAAGGTGGGGCCGGTGGTGCCCCACACGCCCACCCCATGCTCTGCGAGAAAAGCTGGTGATCTTCTGGCACAGGGTTGAGCGGCGGCGACCAGCGCAGCGGATCGTGGACACCCAGTCAACCTGCAACCCGGCATCGGTGGGAGTCTCACGATTAGTGTCATGTCGCCGCGACTTTCACGGGATCGGTGAGGCGCGTGCCCAGTTCCTTTTCCAGCAAGGCGCGCATCCGCATTGAGCATACTTAATGGACACGCTGCGACGGTGGTGCCTCGCGGGACTTGCCTCCTTTCGCTTCAAAGGCAATGCGCCATCGACGCCAGGCAGGACGCTGCTGGCGCACGCACACCGCGATCACGCAATAACGTGCGACGGGCGCGTCCTCGCGATCAGTTCAGATATTCGTCGCGAACTGAGGTAGTCGCTCATCGGGTTGCAAGGAAGTTTGCGCGCGCGAAGGACGCTCGAATTCTCCCGGGCGGGTAGCGACCATCCGATCGGCAGCATCCACTCTCATCGATAGCTCGGCGGAGTCATCGCGGTAATCGAGAGGGCGATGTCGGCTCGGCGGTGAGTGCCGTCCAGTGCCGCAGTGGGCGTCAGCGGTCGCTGATGGCCTCCTTCATTCCTGAAAGATCGTCCGTTACAATGTCGACACCATCGTCAGGGCTACCCTCAGGATAACTCTCCGCTGTCGCAGATTGTGAGGCCGCCGGATTCGGGGTCGCGTGGCGGGTCTCCCCATTCCGGCACCAGCAAGTGCAACGCACGACCGGGGCGGGGACCTGGGATGAGAGCCCTGCCAAAGGGGAAGGCCCACCTCTTTCAGGCTCGCGCGGACGCCGGGTGCGGGAGGTCTGCTTGTAGTACACCTGGTCGCGGCCGTGACCGGGGATGTTTGTGCGGGTTCAATACCCGCTTCCCTGGCCCCTGAGCAAGGCCGTGGCGTAGGTGGCGGCAACCGCCGGGTCACCGGAAGGAACGATCACCATAGCACCGTTGGCGCTGCCGCCGTCAACGTCCAACACGGGAGCGAAATCCATGGTGATACCGCGTTCACCCGCTTTATGCACCCAGGTCACGCCACACCTGGCACCTGTTCCGGTTTTGCGGGTGGCGGCCATCTCACGTGGGGAGGGCACCGACCCGAACAGGCGGGCTGCGCGCACTCAGTCACGCCGCATCGATGGATACCGCAAACGGGCGTCAATCTCCGCCCGCAACGCCGCGACATCACGGTCCTGGGGTGGCAGCGCCGGGTCCGTCCACGATCCGATGAAAATGCCACCGCAGCCGTTCTTTAGGGCGGTGCGGGCATCGTCATCAGTTTTCACCCCGACCATCATCAGCCGCGCGGCTTTCTCCCGGTGTGTCAGCTCCTCCGGTGCACGCTCGGGCGATGCAGTTGTCGCGTCTGCGGTCATGGTTGCGCTGGCGCTGGTCGTGCTGCCGACGTCCGGCAGTGGTCGGCTGCAGCGTCATTGCCGCAGGCAGTTAAGCCCCACGCCATCAGTGGCTGCGACCACTGACAATGCTGTGGTCGTCACCGTTGGTGTAGTGCGTTTCTGGGTGTGATCTGCCGTCACTAAACTACGCACGTTCTTGGTCTCGGCAAGGCAGCATAGCCCTACCACAATGGTCATTTCTAGAGGAAAGCCCTCTGTCGCCCCATCGTAGTACTCTGGGCAGGGAATGCTCCGAGTGCCCGAGTTACGCGCCGCGCTAAAAACTGTCAGGGATAACCATGGCTTAGCAGATCTGATTCTGTCACCCGCCGCACCATCGGCCCGGCACTCGCCAGCACCGTCGTCAGGTCGTGCTGGGCATTGTTACTAGTTATTGGTGTGCAGTAGCGGCTGCTCCCAGGACGCCTGCACGCACGAAAGTCAGCAGCCAAGATTCTTCGCCTGGCGGACGAACGGCTCCAGAAACCAGGCCGCCCCTCCTTGAGTAGCCAGACCACAGCGCGACGCGTCCACCCTCATCGAGGTGGCTGTGCGCGCTTTCATTGTTTTTCTGCAGTCCCCAGGCAAAACCGTTGCCGACACAAAACACGACCTGGTGGCCAACCCGCGCGGTTTTGGGCGGCGCATTACACGCCTGGACAGACACAGTTTCTCTGCATGAACTGGCTTCAGCGACCTACCTCTTTCCCCAGGGATTGTTTTCCTGCTCTGCAGATCCGCTCCCTGTTGGATTGCGCAGCGCCTGTGGTGGCTGATTGTTGTTGGGTGGGTTTTTCCGGGTTCTTCACGCTGCTGAACCGCTTAGACGGGTAAGCAGGGTAACGAGTGAGTTCGACGGGCATGTGGTGCTGGCTGCGATGCTGTATGCATTCTACCGTGAACAATCAGCACTCTAGAGGCAATTTCTTCGGGAAACCTGGACGGTCATGCTAGCCCCTGGTATGGTGCGTTTGTGCAACCCCATCACCAGGGTCGGCCCAGCTATTTCGAGGCGGTTGCGGCATCCGTGTTGGCGGTCGCCGCGATGGGCGCGGTCAATGCAGCCACTCTTGCGGCATGTGTGCCCGCTGGGTTGTACTCTGCAGGCACTGCGGCAACGTCCTGGTACACGCTTCCCTTGGGTGACTGGGTGGCGCTGGTATCGGCGCATGGTGGGTGGGCTGCTGGTCTTGGCGTCGATACGCACCACGTTCACGGATTTCAGTGAAAACGCGTGGGTCACCACGCTGGCTCAACCCACGGAGATTCTGCGGGGAACAACAAGCTGGACCCCATTTGTTGATACGGAACGCACGGCGGGTTTTCCAGCTGGCGACCGAACCGGCGTTCATCCTGATTACCGGTGCCGTTGCCGCCCTGGGGGTTGCTGGGTTGGCGCTGCGGCGCACACCACAGCGCGGCGTGTGGGTGATCATGCTGTGCACTGGTGTTCTTATCCTCGGTGCCGCGCACGGGCCATTGGGCGACGACGTTCGCGCGTTTCTGGATGGCCCCGGCGCGGCGTTGCGCAACGTTCACAAGTTCGACCCGGTGGTGCGTATCCCACTGCTCGTGGGGCTGGCGACCTGGGGCAGTGTGGTGCGACTGCCCGAAACATGGGCCGAAACAGCGCGTTCGGGGCGTCGACAAGCAGCGGGGGTGTTGGTGGTGTTGGTGCTGGTGTGTTCCGTCGCACCTGCCTGGTCGGGCCGTCTCGCGCCCAAGGGGGCGTACGGGCAGGTGCCGGGGTATTGGCAGGAGGCGGCGGATTGGTTAAACGGCAACGCCGCCGACACGCGCACGTTGATCGTTCCGGGTGCGCAGTTTGCGCGGCAGTCCTGGGGGTGGACGCGCGATGAGCCGTTGCAGCCGCTGTTGTCGGTGCCGTGGGTGGTGCGGGAGATGCTATTCCGCTTGTGGAGCCCTGAGGCGATCCGCGGGCTTGATGGTTTGATGGCCACGCTCGCCCTCTGATGCGGTGGATCCGAAGGGCCGCGTTTGAGTCAGCGGCGCAGTTCGGTGTGCGTGGTGGCGATTCGCCGCGATCGACCAGCGGCGATGCCAAAAGGCTGAGCAGTGCGCGCGGGAGGCGGGGTTTCCCATCCACACGTTTGGCGAGGTGGACATTGTGAGGTCGATAGGCACGCGGGGATGCGCGTGTCCCCGGACCGTCCGACGCGGGTGGCTGGCGCAGTCGGTGGCGATGCTGGCGGCGCTCACGCGCAGCATCCCGCAAGCTACCAGCTGACAGCTTGCCGACGCCGAGGTAGTCACCGACACTCCACAATTGACGGCGCGCAACTATGGTGCCGTCTCCGCCGCAGCCAGCGCGGCATTGGCTGACCTGGACGAGGGTTCTGACGTGCATAATCCCGTCAAAGACTACCCTTCCGTGGGGCCGCTCACCTCGGTGGCGCAGCATGGGGGCCGGGTGACGGTGTCCTCCTCCGCCGCCGATGCCACGAGTTTTGGCGGGGTGCAGTCCAGAAGATCCGCGTCCGCTGCGGTTGACGGGGACCTCACCACGTCCTGGTACCCGACGCCCGGAACGCAGGAGGGACAATGGATAGACATTGATGCAGACTCAGCTGAGGCAGACGGAGCGAAGGAGATTGAAGTCCGAACCACCGGTGGTTCCGTCGCCGCCACCTTCACAGCCAACGGAAAGTCCTGGTCGGAGTGGCTGCAGCCGCAGCGCACCATGCGCTTCACCATCCCCGATGGCCCCGCCACGCAGGTTAGACTCACCCTTGGCGAAAGCAGGCACCCCGTCGGCATCACCGAATTTCGGCTGGTCGGCGCACCCGTCACCCGCGAGATCACCGTGCCGAACACCTCCCCCAACGCGCGGCAATTTTTCTTCCAGCAGCTCACCAGCCGCACCGACCTGCTGGCCCGCACCTTCACCGCCCCGCGCCCCATGGACGTGCGTATCGACGCCCCGACCTGCCGCACCTCCCCAGCAACTCCCATGCGCATCATCCTTGACGGGGATGCCGTGGAGTGCGGGGAGACTGTGCACCTGGACGAGGGCGAGCACACGATCCGCACCCACGCGCAGTGGTTGCTCCTCACAGAACCTGGTTTTACTGGCGTCACCTCCACCGCTCTGGGTAACGCGAGCTGCGGCCGCCGATCAGAACCGCCTGGTCAACACCATGCGCGCCCACAACCCTGGCCTGGAAGGCTATGCAGGCGAAACCCGTCTGGAGGGAACTGTGCTGGGCGCAGGCATGCAGGCATTCACCCTTCCAGCCGGAGTGTCCGGTGATGTTCACCTGCGGTTCAGTGGCGATACCCCCTACCGGATAAGCTTGCTGGTCGGGTGCATACTCTGGGCAATAACGTGCCTGGGGTTCCTGATCGTTGTTGCGCGGACGCGGACGGAGGGCGTCGATTAGCAACGGCCGAGGTAGCGGAATGTTCACCCGGGATAGGGCGGTGTGCACTGGTGGGAGCTGTGGCCGGTGGGCTACTCAGCATGTGGATTGCCGGGTCGTGGAGCGGCCTCGCGGCCGGGGCACTGGGACTAGCCCTGGGAATCGGGCTGAGCAGAGTGACAGGGGCAGACCGATGGTCAGGTGTTACAGCGTTCACGGGCGGCAGCATGGGCATTGCTGCGTTGTGGTTGGCGGCATGCCCGTGGCGAACGCGCACTACGCGGGTGACCAGCCCCTTTGTCTCTGGGGCGTGCTTCCTCGCGCTGGGTTTCCTGCTCAGCACGTTCTACTCGGCGATGGGGTTTCGGGCAGCAGGTAAACAGACCCCGGGGTCGTGGTTGCCGTAGTCTTCCAGCGGCACCCAGGTGACGTTATTGTGAATCTCGCCGATGGCCACGTCAGACGCATGTGGGCGGACAGCGGGCCTCACTGATCTCGCTGAGGCTGCCCTCCACGGCGTCGACTTCCGTGACGCGAATGCATTGTGAGCAGGGGCTCCTGGTTCCACAGGCCGCTTCCGATGGAATAGTTCACGCGCTCCAGCAGGTCATCCATCTCTGGTGGATCGTCCGTGCGTTGGGGACGCAGGGAGCTGAACATCACCCGAACACCACGGAGGCTGCGAAGTGATGCCACCCCCGTAGTAAATGCGCGGTAACCAGACTGTGCCAACCTTGGGGCAAATAAATGTCACTGTAAACAGGTAATGGCATATTATTTTTACTCTTTAGTCTGGCAGCCTATAACGCGCTAAACCGCGCGCCATCTCCAAAACATAGTACTTGTCTAACAAAATTCTCAAATGCGCCGCACAACCCCATTAAAACACGCCAAGAATGGGTGGGCACGAGTGGCGTTCACCATGCAGGAATCCTCAAAGTAGGTATTTTTATTCTCTGTGGGTTTCTTTTTGCTTTTGGAAAAAGAACTTTTCTGGCGGATTGTCAACAAAAATGTACGACGCTGCCGCCACTGGGATGGTCAGCGCCAGCGTCACTACAAGAACAGGGAAAGAAGTATCGCTAAACGGCACTGTCCCCAGGATGGGAACGTAAAACCCAGCATGGGTGAGTGCCAAGGGGAAAATCGTAGGCGCTCTGCCGAGCATCCGCATGGCCCAGCTTTGAGGATCGTCCACTATCGTCAGGGTCAGCGCTTGGGGAACCAGCACACGCGGCGGCAAACACGGTACCGGCGAGGATTCTGCGCACAAATTCCGGGGCGGTGGGATGAACCAGGCCCGCGGGTCGAAAAATGGTTGAGCAGCAAGAACCATGACAACAACAGCGATATGCATGCACAACCAGCGGCGACGCAACAAGCGACGACACACGGCCCCGCCCTTCCACTTCGGCCGCAGAATACCACCACAAACCAGCACGTAAACGCGGGAGGGAAAAATCTGCATATTGGGCACCCCAGGGGCGGGGCTGGCGTCAACAAACGGCAGGAATGCCCATCCAAGACTCAGTACGGCAACGGCGGAATCGCAGGGACGCGAAGACGCTGCGGAAGCGTTGATACCGCCCAGGCAGCCAACGGCAACACGAGATAAAACGCAGCCTCAATGCAGGTGACCACAGATGTGTAAGCGGGCAGTAATCCATTGGGAAAGTAAATCTGCGTGAGGCGTCATATTCGCCACTATGGCCAGCGGCGGGGATGCGTACGCTTCAGGAAAAACCAACAACACAAATACAACAAAGACCACATAAGCAGGCATAATTCTGCTGACGCGACTGCGGTAATATGCGCGCCACTCTCGACTGTGTGCAACACCGCCACCCCAGTGCCGCCACAGGAGAAACGCTGATAATGCGAAAAAAACAGCAACAAAAAAGTCGAAGCGTGTGAGTATGCCGCAACAAATGTCGCCGGATCAACACCTGTTTGAAAACCCACATGGGTGAGCACGATTCCTATGGAGGCAACGGCCCGTAACCCCTCCAGGTTGTTCAAGAATGACACGTGCTTTGCGTAAGATTGCATTGAGTCTGATTCTATGTGTTTTTGAGTCTCCAGCGGAAAGGATCACTCTTTTGGCTTCCCGTGTTATCAGTTATTGTGCACTGGGCCTAGGTATTGCGTTACTGATCATCGCAGTACTATCGCCTTTTCTGCTGATCCCAACACTGAAGGTGATTCCCCTGGATGCGGGCGGACCGCAGACCACGCAGGAGGCCCCAGGAATGCTGCTTGATGCGCAGGCTTTCGCCGCAAACCAGCCGGTGGAGGAGCATCGGGACGCGCCGGAGTGCGCGCCCTCGGAGGGGGAATTACCCATGAGCTGCTTTATTAGCAGCTCCACTCCGCTGCGGTTGAACCGTACGATGGAGTCCAAAGACCCTGCCACGAAGAAGTTTGTCACGCTGCAGGCCACCACCACCTTGTCCCGTGGGGACCGTGAGGCACCGGATAACGTGGTGTCCACGGCCGTCGATACGGTGACGCTGAATCGTTTTTCGGCTGAACCGGATGCGGACCTGCAGTCATCCTTCCAGATTCAGGCCCCTGAACTGGGCTTGAATGAGGATACGGGCAAGTTTGCACGCGTGGGCCTACAGTACCGCTTCCCTTTTGACACGGAGCGGCGTTTCCTACCGGTTTTTGACACCACCGCACAGACCGATAACCTCATGGACTTTTCGGATGCGGTGAAGGACACGGCACAAAAGTCCTGCAGTTCGAGCAGAACGTGGGCGCGGTGAACATGCTGAATGCGGTCACAGATGCGTTGAGACGCGATGGGGATCTGTCCGACAACGATCGCGCTGCCCTCACCGACCTGCAGGTTACCGCCCCGGCGCGGCGATGGTATTCGGCTGACGAGCTGGCTGCACAGGGCATCAGTCCCGATGAGCAGGTGTCCATGACACGCTACTACTCGGTGGCCCGCACCGTTCGTGTGGAGCCGAAAACCGGCATCATGGTCTACGGCGCGGACCGCCTGAAGCTACTTTTCGCCCGCTCGGATGAGGAGGCGCAGCAGTGCGGACGCGTTCTTCCGTTCCGTTGACCACGGCGATGCATTCACCCCCAGCCCGCAGCGCACCGCCCTGTTTGTCGATGCCGCGTGGGACCAGGACACCCAAGACCGGGCCTGGGATTCAGCCCTCACTGGTTTCACCGCCTTGAAGAACCTGGAGTTTGCCATCTACGTCGTGGGCACTCTGGGTGTCTCGTGATCGCCGTGTCCATGGTGTTTGTCCGCCGATCACTGCACGCCAGCATCACTCTAGGCCCAGCAGCCATGTCCGCCCGCCACGTGTTCCTTCCCGCCTACGCGGTGTTCCTGGTTGGGCTGCTGTTCTGGTCCCTCGCCTCCCCTGGGGCGCTGATTCACCGCGACATGGTGGTGGTCCCGCACCCAAGCTTGAGCCTCAGCGCGTTTGGGTGCGGGACCTCAGCACGCACACGCGCCCGCAGGATGGCGTGTTGGCGCTTGCTGGGCGGCTTATCGACGCCTCGTTTCCTCGCCCGCCTGCTGCCTGCTCACCGCGCGCACTTCTCAGGGGCATACGGCGCGGTTGCTGTCGGCGCGATATGTACAGGCCGGAACGGTGGGCACGCCGCCGCCGCGACGATCACCATCTACAACCCGTTTGTGGTGGAGCGACTACTCCAAGGCCATTGGTCGCTCGTCATGGCTGCCTGGCTCCTTCCCGGCATTGCCGCCTGGGGGTTCACTGGACAATGGCGGTTGCAGGTGGTGGCGCTGTGGTTGGCATCGCTCACCCCCACTGGCGCGATCACCGCCCTCATCGTCGGAATGTGCACCACCACGCGTCGGTGGTTTCTCCTCTGCGTGGCCTGCTCACCTGCCTGCCGTGGCTCATTCCTGCGCTACTCCACCCGGCGACCAGCAGCCCCGATGGGGCGTGGGCGTTTGCCCCACGCGCGGAAACCCACGTTGGGGTGGTGGGCTCAGTGGCGGGACTTGGCGGAATCTGGAACAGTCAGGCCGTACCCCCATCCCGGGAAGCGGGCTTCGCCATGGCGGGTGTCGCGCTGTTCTGTGCTGCTGGTCCGGGGCATGGCGGCAGCCGCCCGACGCGCACTGCGACACTGATTGTGCTGGCTGCGGCGCCTTGGGATGCCTCTTGATCAGCTACATCGCGCCTTGCCGTTTACCTCCTGGATAGTCACCCACGTTCCCGGCGCGGCGCTGTGGCGGATTCCAGAAAAGCTCGTCATGTTCGCCATCCCGCCTGCGCGGCGCTGGCGGCATTCAACGGCGTACCGTCGCCGCTGTGGCGCTTTGGCGTTTCTCCAGGTCCCCGATGCCGCGCGGGTGGTCACCCAGATCACTCCCATCCCAGCTGATCCTGCGTGGTCGGCCTTGGCTGAGCGCGCCGCAGGCCGGGACGTGTTCATCCCCGATTCCACCACCATGGTTCATGACGGTTCTCGGCTATCCAGTGACCCCCGCACCAAAGCGCTCTCTAGCGTGGAGAATGGGGAATTACGTGTGGGTGGCCGTATAGTGGATCACTCATCACAACGGTACCGTGATGCCCAACAAGCCTGGGCCACCGGGGACCGCGCCCAGCTTGAGCGTCTGGGCATCGGTATCGTCGTGGACAATCACAACAGCATCATCACCGAAACCTGCGCGCCGCCGCGCAGGGGGGCGCGCTTCGCCCTAGGCGTGTTCCTCACGGTGTTGTGGCTCGCTGTGCCGCTGGTGTGTCTCCCGTGGCGGTTCCGACAGCGAGGCAAGTAGCTGTTCAAACTGCATTCCTGTGGTGTGCCAGGAGAATTCCCGCGCGCGTTCCTGGGCGGCGGTGCTGCGAGGCGGAGTGCGGTAGGCGGGGTCGTCGAGAAGCGGCGTTGTGGCGCGCAGATCAGCTCGGCTTTTTATCAGAGACGAGGATGCCGGTGTGGTCGTGGATAATCGAGATCCTGCATGGGCCGGCGGAACTGCGGTACCCCACCGTCGGCACGGCGTGCTGAGCGGCCTCAATCACCGCCAAACCCCGGCCTTCCTTGCGGGAGGGCATCACGTGCAGCGTCGCGCGGGCGAGCAGGGCGTGCTTCCATGCCCCTCCGACACCTGGCCGTGAAACTCCACAGTCACTCACCCCAAGCTCAGCGCATGAGTTTACGCAGCTGCGTCACCAGCCGCTGCCGATCACATCCAGCACCACATCATGCGTGGCCGACACCGCCGCCAGCACGTCCATCGCATGTTCGATCTGCTTGTGCGGAACCAACCGGGACAGTGTGACCAGATGCACCCGCCCATCGTCGCGCCTGAGCAGCGAGTTCTCCGAGGTGGCATCGGGCGGCGGGTCCACTCTGCGGATAATCTCAATGCGATTCGCGTCCACACCCAGCTGCATCAACTCGGTCGCGCTGGGCAGTGACACCGTCACATAGGGGGTGCGCCGATACAGCCAGGGGGCGACCCACCGTTCCACACACCAACCCACGCGGGACAAAATCGGCCCCGCCACCAGCCACTGCTCGCGGTGGCAATGATGCGTGAGCAGCACCGTGGGTTTACCACTCAACGGCCCCGCAAAACGGAATGCCGTTTTTGGTGTCCACCACCATCATCATCCCGAAACCTACCGAACCCCAGCCTGGCGGCCACCAGCCGCAGCCACGCCAGGGGATACACCGTCATCTTGCCGCGGCACGGGTGGCGACGACCCGCGTATGCGCTGCGCCGAGGCGCGCCCGGATACATGGCGGTGTGAAACAACACCTCATGACCTGGGAACCAGAAAATCCCCCACACGCTCTAGATAGCGCTCGCTGCCGCCGCCCTGGGGGTGGTGCGTATCACGCCAACACAGCAACAGAATTTTCATGACTCATCCAGACTAACAGCATCAACCCATCACTCCCGGTGCGGGAGACACGGTTAGCGATTGTTTAACATGGAACCATGACGTTCAGCCATTTTCCCTGCGGCGCTGCTCCGCACTGGCCACCCTCGGTCGCTCGCTGTTTTGCTGCGCAGCTTCCGGCTCGAGCAAAGCGACCCCGCGTGCTTCTACGGCCAGCCTCGCCGAGAGCGCATCGAGTTCATCGCCTCCCTCTACTCCAGACCGCGTGGTCGGCGGGGCACCCGCCGCCGCCCTGCACAACGCGCGGATTCTCGACCGCTGGCGGGGGCTGACTTTTTCTCTGAAGCATTCACCGCGCGCGGTAGCACCTACATCACCGTCGAACCCGATGTCGGCGAAATGCCGCCGCGAACATGGAGGGTTCCTGGAAGCGTCCGCGGCTCCCGGCGACGCGCTGCCCTTGCCGACGCCTCTTCGACATTGCATTCCTCCAACGTCGCCAGAGCATGCCCCAATCCTTGGGATATGGGGATGAAATGCTGCGCGTCACCCGCCCCGGCGGCCTGGTGGTGCTCAGCTACACCATCTGGCTGGGGCCCTTCGGCGGGCACGAAACCGGACTGTGGCAGCACTACATCGGCGGCAATTTCGCCCGCAACCTGTACACACGCACCGGCCACCCCGAAGAACGTGTTTGGGGAATCGCTTTTCGACGTCTCCTGCGCCGACGGCATCAGCTGGGCCTCCCGCGTCCAGGAATCCGGCACTGCGTCGCTGGTGGGCCTGATCCCCCGCTACCATCCCCGCTGGGCGTGGTGGCTGGTGCATGTTCCAGGTGTCCGCGAGTTTCTGGTGAGCAACCTGGCCATTGTGCTGCGCAAAAACAAGCGAACGCAGAAAAGTGAACGCAGTAAGCATCCCCTTCCTCGCGAGACTGCCTGCGGGAAAGGGGATGCCAAAATGAGGGATCTTCTTTTTGAGAAGTCTCACTGCTGAGACCTTAGCCACCCGTTCGCAGTGAGCTTCGAACTGCTCATGCACCTCGGCGGGAACCTTCAGGGCCGAGCTTTTCCAACCATGCTGTCGTTATCAGCCACGTCACCGGCCCACTGGTCAGCGGGTGCGGAGGGCTTCGCGGACATCATCAAGCAGGGGTGTCCAGGCCGGTGAGTCAGGTCTTCCACCCGGGCGGTGGCCAGCGTAATGAGTCTCATCAGCGCTCGGCCCCTCAATGCGGTCCACAATCCACTTCAGCACGCGGCTGTTGTCGCCGAAACCAGGCCAGAGGAAGCGGCCGTCTTCGCCGCAGCGGAACCAGTTGACCAGGAAGACGGCGGGCGTCTTGTCGCCGCCCTTCTTGCCCATGTTGATCCAGTGCTGCAGGTAGTCGCCAGCGTTATAGCCAATGAACGGCAACATGGCCATCGGGTCGTGTCGCAGGGCACCACTTCGCCCTCAGCGGCGGCAGCGGTTTGGCCGGATGCCAGAGGCACCAATAAGGGTGGCGTGGTTCCCAGTCGACTGTCTGGCAGGAGACCAGCGGGACAGTGTCGGGCGTCGTCCGCCGAAGAGAATGGCAGAGATCGGTAGCACTTCGCCGTCGTTGAATTCGGGGCACCACCGGGCACTGCTCAATGGGTACACGCAGTAGCGGAGTTCGGGTGGCTGGACGCTCGCCGGAATCGGGGTCAGTCGTTGCCTGGCCAGTCGATCCAGGTGCTGCGGGTCGCCTTCAGGCCCCTCCACCAGAATATCCCCATCGTCGGTGAGGGCCACGTTGGTACAGGTGTTGCCCGGTTCCGCCGGTCTTCATGGCGTTCGGGTTGGAGCTGTAGTTGGTGCCGGGTGCACGCCGAAGAAACCGAACTCGGGGTTGGTGGCACGAGGCGGCCGTCCTCACCGAAGCGCAGCCAGGCGATGTCGTCGCCCGACCTCGGCTTTCCAGCCATCAATGGTGGGCTGCAGCATGGCGAGGTTGGTCTTGCCTGCAGGCCGAGGGAACGGCGGCCATGTAGTAGGACTTGCCTTCGGGGAGGTGAGCTTCAGGATGAGCATGTGCTCCGCCAGCCAGCCTTCATCGTGGGCCATTACCGAGGCGATACGCAGGGGCATAGCGCTTCTTTGCCAGGATAAGCGTTGCCGCCGTAGCCGGAACCGTGAGACCAAAGTCTCGCGGGTTTCGGGAACTGCGTAATGTACTTGGTGTCGTTGCGGGGCCACGTAACGTCTTTTTCACCTGGTTCAAGCGGCGCACCACGGAGTGAGGCAGCGCACGAGACTCGCCCTTCTCACCAATCGCATCCAGGGCTTTCTGGCCCATGCGGGTCATAATGCGCATAGACATCACCACATAGGCGGAATCCGTCAGCTGAACACCCAACTCGGGTCAGGGCGTTATCAGGACTCATGCTGGAACGGCACCATACATGGTGCGCCTTCATGCGCACCACGGTAATGCTCAGTCATCTCGGCCTTCACGGCCACCAGGTCAGCCCAGTTGTTGTGGGCCTGCGCCTTCTTCGGTTTCGGAGCAGATGAACGTGCGGGATTCCACACGTGCCACGTCGGAGGGGTTGGAGCGCGCCAAGAAACTATTAGGGCGTTTTTCCTCATTGAGGCGGATAAGTGTGCCGCTTCACGAGCTCAGAGCTAAGCGATCCCATTCTTCTTGGGAGCCATCAGCATAGCACACCACGGACTCAGGCTGGAACAGCTCGGCAGCGTCGGCGATCAGGCTAGCAGTTCTTCATTGTTTTGTTGGAGCCGGACCGACGAGACCCGGGGTTTCAACTGCAGACATTAATTCTCCTGACATGGGGTGTCCTTGAGGGCTTTCTCTTTCATCAGCGTAGTCATAGACAAAGGTCCTACAGGGTCTCGGGTGAAACTGGCCACAATTTTTCCGTTTAGGGGTCATTACCGGTTGGATTACCCAATCTCTTCAGCTTTTCCTGCACATATCTCTATAATCCCCACCAATGGTTTGCCACCTCGGGAGTAATCACCTCGACAAGCCCCCAGGATGGATCCCCGCTCGCCCACCCCCAAGGCTCCATCGTGGTTCAAACCCCACTGTTTCTGTAGATGCGTCACCAGGCGCGCATTCCACCGTGTAACAATCCCGCTAAACAGGACCGTGGCCACCGAATCAATCAGACCATCCCCGTTGTAGTCTGTAAACACGCTACTTCACGGTCATCATTCAGCTCTACGTGCCACAGGTTCGCCCCTCAAAAGCAAAAGGACTTGCCATCCCATGCAGCAGCAAACCCTGATGATGAGCCCTGTTGGGAAGCACCCCTCCGCCAGCGGAGTCATCTCACCAACCCACACAGCATTGACACCCAATCACCCATCCCACACCATCCTTAGGTTTTGCGTTGTTTTCTATACGGAGAGCTTTAAACGGATCCATTGCCCACCGCGGAAACTCCACGTTGTTGATAACTGGTACTATCCAGCTCCTTCGTAGTGGCAAGGATTGAGATAACCAATAGAGCACCATCGCTGTCTCCGCCACCCACCTGCCGCCATAGCCAGCACCGCGCACAAGGCCGAACACAACAATCCACCGAGCCACAGCCCCGGAATAGCGCTGTCGACAACGCTGTGCACCAACCGAAACAGCGCGCCCCCGCTTACAGCAGTGACCACCGGGGCGTCGACAAGCGCGCGCCATCCCAGCCGCAACGGGGGTGGCACCTCGACGTTACGTTGCTCACACAAGTTGACAAGGCGGTCCCGCGCCGACGCGTATCGACGCCCCGCCAACCTCTCGATACGGACAGCTCAGCGCGCAGCCGCTCCCTGCGCCCTGATCCGCACGCTCTGCGGCATGCATCCATCGTGCGGCCTCCGGCATGGGCATGAGCCCCACTGGCGGGCGAGCCACCACATCCGCCAGTTTCTTCTCCATGCTGCCCTGAGCGACAGCGATACCTGGCACTGCCTCGGGCGGAAGTGCGGCCGTGCTCACGACCCTGCCGACTTTCGCCATCGCGTCCGCAAGGGTAGGTGTATCGTGCGGGCCCCACCCCTGCGGCGGAGCAGCGGCTATCACGACGTCGACACCCGCGTGGGGTTTTGTCCGCCACCTGCCAGCGTTGCCGGGTTGCAGCGCCACCGTCGTGGTCGTAGTGGAATCTGGGCCGATCACAGCCAGTACCGGCCCCTGTTCATACGGTGCAGCCACTGGAGGCGGCGGACCGCATGCGGCGAGTGCTTTCTCTAGGGCATCAGCAACCTCGGGGAAACGATACGCAATAGCCCCTCACCTCGCCATGCAGCACGCGTTGCCGCGCCCCCACCAAGTCCCATCGGGGCAGGATCGCAACAGATCCGCCACCAGCAGCGGCACTTCAGCTGCGCTCTCGCAATGCAGTAAACAACATCGGACCTGCCGCCATGCGACGCGCGGGTACGATGCACCCACCTCGTTGCTATGCACCAGCACGGCGAGGTCGACGCGCTCATGGTGACCGGCGGGCTGCGTCCAGCGATGTGAATTCCGCGGCTAAACCCACTGCCTTGATCGCCAATGCCGAGGTGGACCAGATGCCGTCTGTGCACACCACCACGCGCAGCGAACCCAGCGCAGACCTCGAGATTACGGCATCCACGCACTGCGCGGCCACGCAATCAGCGGGACGGGACCGCAACCAGGCGCGCAGCGGCATCGCATTCAGCCATTGTTCCCCACTGGTGGGGTGACACAAAAGGAACGGAGAGAGACGGCGGACGGCGCTGCAGACGGCGCACTGAGTCGACCCGCCACGGCATTCATGATGCGTTCGCGAGATCCCCACATTCCTCACCCCGATTATGGCACCCCGCCAGGCTGCCGCCGCGTTACGAGCGCCGTCAGCGAGTGCCAGCCGTATGATACCACAGGCACCGCGGTCGAGTGCAGCGCGACGCCTCCTTATCAGGGTGTGCCATCACCAGTCGCGACATTGGCGAAGTTCGCCCACGAAAGGCAAAATGTGAGAGCGAGTGTCTATCCCGAGCGCTGGCCGCGGCCGCCGCCCGCTACCAGTCGGAGTTTAGCGACGGCGTGATTACCGCGTCTTGGGGAGCGTCGGTTTCGGCGCGGCACCCTCACCGAGAATCAGGACCTGGGAGGAGCACTGGCACGGCAGCGGTGCCGTGAACTCTGCAACGACGCAGACCCAGACCATTGATGTGCAGGCTGGTTTCGGCCGGAGGGTCACCCACCATCCTGGAAAGCGTTGGTGGCACCATGCACCTCCACCGTCGCCATGGCACCTGGAACCCGGCACCAGCATCACCGTGGTGAGTCTGTGCCGGCCGGGCCACGCTAAAGCTGCTCAGGGCGTCGGTACGCGCGCGTGATAATATCCGCATGATTAAAGGCGACGGTGTGGAAGTGCTGAACGCATGTTCCCCAGCATCACTGGACGGGGTGCGCATCTTTTCCCCGATCGCCCGGCGAAAGCCGGCACCACGCGGCGCATCATCCCGAGTCAGGGAACCCTGCACCTCATTGCCACCCGCCTGAAACCCGGCGGCGTGCTGCGCAGACACCGACCACGCCGGCTGCGAGACTGGATCACTCAGGCTGGCCTGGTCGAACCCCTGCTCGACTACAAAGGCTGGCCAGTGGGCGGGTGCCGCAGCTCACAGACCGCCAGGTCATCACGAGTCGAGGGCAAGGACTCCAGAAAGACACACCATTGCCGAATTCGGCTTTGGCGGCGTACCGCCGATAGTATGGCAGGACACGCCGGATAGCGTAGGTGATGGCGGCCCTGGCGCTGCTACAGTGACGTATTCTGGAGGCTACCGCAACGATATGACCAGCATGATCGACACGATTCTGAGCACTCCAGCAGCTCTTTCCTCACCACACCGTCTTTGTCCGTCCCCCACCCCACGGACAACGACGCACGAGCCATCACGCCCAAGCCACGGGGCTCCTCCTCATCTGGGATGCCCCAACAGACATGGAGCCTCGAGCCATTCTCGGCGGGCGCGCGCCGCCCGACCGCCCCCGCTTCCCGATGCCATCGGCCGCGGCTATTAGATCGATCACAGCAGCTGTCCGGACAGTTTGGAAACCCGTATCGAACCGGAAGCAACGGTGTTCACCAACGTCGCTCCGGCGAGCGCCGACGATCGTGCGCGCCCTGGTGGAAGCCCTCCGCAACGTCCGGTTTCGCCGTCTTCGCCAAAGCTAAACTCGATGACGATACCGACGTGAGGACGACTTTCCTCGCCCACATCCGCCGCAGGCACGGCGAAGAAAGTGCTCAAAGGGCATTATCGTGAGCCAGCGCGGATGGCCAAAATTTCCGCGACGAACTGGAACGGCTCGCCACCACGGGCATCCCACAACCGTTCTTGGTTTCCACGAACACGCCTCATAGACTGTCGCATCGAAACGTTAGAGTTTGTGGACTTGGAAGAAAATTTCGGTGTGTTCGCGAACCGCTACCTCGCATCAGCCTGGACAATCTGCCGAGGAAGGTGCCTGGTTGCAGCCATTCCGTCCGCTATCTTCGCTACTGTCAGGGGCGAGCCTTAGTGCTGGGAGGCTAAAGTATGTTTACTGCTTGGGGACATTTTGCGTACCAACATAGAGAAAGTTGTTCCCTGTCATCAGTGTCGGTGGTACTGCTATGCTTTTCTCATTTTGGCACCAAGCTTGATGACGCATGAGCCAAGAAGGTGGGACGATCCGCATTCGTCCTCCACCCGTGCCGCGATCGAACAAGAGGTCTTCGGCCGCGACGCTCAGCGACATCATTATGCTTTTTCGACGCCGCGCCGAGCCGTCGCCTGGACGACAGCACCGCGAAAGCGAAGATTACTGGACAAGATCGAGACGGACACCCCAGGCGGGTCGACCATATTGTAGCTTCTTTGACAACCGCAACGGCAACTGTTGTCCCCAGACCAGCGCACCGCCTTCGCCGCGATCGGCCTCAAGAGCGACGGCAGGGACGTGCTGCAAAAACTACCGAGCCCTTGAAGGCTCACTGCTGTGACGGGACACACCCGACGGCATTACCGTCGGCATCGCTGGATCCACCGCCGTTGCCGACGCCCTGGACGAAGGCATGGCCCGAGCGTCATTCGGCGCGCCGAAGTCTACGCACTCCCGCCGTAGCGATCCTCCTGCTGTTTGTCTTTGGCTCCCGTAGTTGCCGCAGGCATGCCCCCTGGTCGTGGGCATCCTGTCCATCCTGGGGTCTATCAGAATGTGCTGTCGTCCTTGCGACACAAGCGCAGATCAACGTATTTGCGCAGTCCGTGGTCACGCTGCTGGGGCTGGGCCTTGCCATCGACATGGGTTGTTTATGGTGTCCCGGTTTCCGCGAAGAACTCAACAAAGATGTGCCCATGCCCGACATGCGTTGCCAACACCACCGCCACCGCCGGACAAACCGTGGTTTTCTCTGCGGGCATGGTCGCCGTGGCGCTGTCCGGGTTGTTTATTTTCCCGCAAGCCTTCCTCAAAATCAGTCCTACGATTGCCATCAGCGCCGTGAGCGCTACCGCGGCCTTGTGTGTGACCGTGTTGCCCTCAATGTTTGGCCTGCTGGGCGAGAACGATTGACAAGTGGACAGTGCGGCGCACGGCCCGCTCTGGAGGCAATCTTGACGCCAGCTTCTGGTCGCGTATGCCCGCCTGGGCGATGCGACGCTCGGGCTGGTCACGCCGGGATTGTCGCCGTGCTCGTTGCCTTGACGATCCCGCTGATGGGCGTGGTTTGGCGGTATCAGCAGAAAACCTACCTGCCGCCCGGACACAGTCCGCCAGGCCCAAGCGGAAATTCGACGAAAAGGTTCCCCAACTTCGCACCGACCCGGTGAAACTCGTGGTAACAGGCACCACCGGCAACGATCAACTCGTAAAGTGTTCACCCAGCCCAACTCCGTGGAGGGCCTGACCGGGCGCTTCACCGCTCGAGAGCCTACAGGCTTCACCGTTCTCTCTGCGGGCATCACCGACCGCACGACGATGTAACAGGTGATCAACAACTCCGCGAGATCGAGGCACCCGAGCGCGAGTCCACATTGGGAGCACGCCCGCGCTGGAGGTGGAGTCCATTGAGGCGCTGCTGAGCAAGCTCCGTGGATGTTCACTCTACATCATTGCCGCCACGTTCATTCTCCTTGGCGTTGGTGGCTTTGGTCCATGATCCTGCCTGCGAAGGCAATCATCATGACCATCTCCTCGGGTTGCCACTGTGAGGCATCCTCAGCAACGATGTTTGTCTGGCGATGCGGGTCCAGCATGTTCAACGTCACCGCAGAGCCCCCTCATGGGCCCAGTCACTGAGGTGCTCATCATGTCCGTGATCTACCACGGCCTGTCCACCGACATGCGGTGTTCCTGGTCTCCCGCATGAGTGGAGCGGCGCGAAACCAGGTGCCACCACCGCCAGGCTCCATCCGAGCACGGCACCGCACATGCGAAGTCCATTATCACCGCCGCCGCCGTCATCGCGATCGTCGTGTGCGGCGCGTTTCGAGTTCTCCGAGATCGTGATGATGCATACGTCGTCCGGCCCTGATCGCGGCGTTTGCTTCTCGACGCCACGGTGATCCGCGTGTTGCTCGTTCCGCTGTGATGCACATCCTGCAGGAGACGAACTGGTGGTGCACCACGTAACGCTACACCCTGTTGGGACACCTCAGAGCCAGCAGGGCGCAGCCAGCGTTTACCGAAAATGTGGAGCAGCCACTACTGGTGGTGTGGGGTGCTCACCGAGACGTCGCTGCCGAGACCCGTGACCGTGGCGGAGTCAATGCCCGCAGGTGGTGGACTCGATCCCTGGCTGGGAGGGTGATCCCCAGCGCCGGATCGATCCCTGGAGTTGAGACCATCCCGGTTCCGTCGCGCGGGCGGCAGCCGCTGAAAGCGGTGGTGAAAGAACGTGCGACCGGTGGCCAAACGCTCCACCACGCCTCAGCTCCAACAGAGCCGACTTGCCGGAGGAACCACGTCGAAGGAGTGCAAGCACCCCGTCAAGCCCCTCGGTACAGGGACGGTGCCTGGGCCGCCAGTCGAGACGTTCCGGCGGCATCGCTCGCCGCGTTGTTGCCCGCAAGGCCTATGAAACCAGGGCGAGGCGCTCCTGACGATGTGCAGCAGCGATCGCGGTGCCAAAGAATCGAGGAAGCGGTGGGTGAGAGGCGGACAAGGCCGTACTGGCGTGCGTCGCATGAAGAAGGTCCAGAAAACCCGAGAGGCGGCCAAAGCAGCGGGCCGAGGCTCAGAGAAGCAGCAGCTGCAAGAAGCCCAGAGCGCTGCTGTTGTTCAGGATGGTACGGGGTTCCTGCATCGGGCGGTCGAGCATCCAGAATCCCTGGCCCGCCCGTTCCTGGGACTGCGAGTCAACCACGTCGGCGGCCCAGTCGGCACCGCGCCGCCGGATGCCGACCGCACCGCCACCCAACACCGGCGGCAGTTGCCGCGCCAGCTGAGCCCGCCCAACCGCCAATGGCACTGGCAGAGACCGCAACAACAGCAGCGGTGGCCTTCGGCACCAGCAACGCCCAAACCCACGTCGATGAGGTTGTTCCCATCGACGATATTCGCCACGGGACCTGCATATCCTCGCCGCCGATGATGCGGCGCGTGGTCGGCGATGCCAGCGAGACGCACCCAATCCGCTCGCGAGGTTGATGGGCGGCTGAACGCAGCGACCCCCAGGGGCAGCCTCCAGCAGTGAAACGCGTCGCGCGCTTGCCAGCACATGGCTGGGGTGGCTCATGCTGGTCGCCTGTCGTGGTGGTGTTTTCCTGCGTGGGCGCCTGGGTTTTTCTGTCAGAAAGAGCATCGCTTGAGGTGCGTAGGCTGATGGTTGGGGTCACCCTTGCGTTCCCTATGTGCGTCGTTGGCATCACCCAGCGGCGATGGCCGGTCGCCACGCGGATTTTGCGTCACGTGCGGGGAAGGTGCGTGCGCGCGGCGTCCGAATGTTGACCTGGCGCTCGGTGCAAACGCCTGCGATCACCTCCGTTTCCCGGCGGGCAAGACGTTGGCGACTGTCTGCAATTTCAGATACACGTACGCGGCGGTGTGCCAGCTACATTTTGATGTCCTGGCACATCGTCCTGTCCGGGGCGTTGACTTTGCTACACGGTGTGGTTGGCAGCGCTGCGCTGTGTGTGTGCCATCCTGTTTTTGCAGGCGTCGATTTTCGCCCAGCCGGTCGCTTTGTGGGCACGGTCGCGGTGATGCTGTTGCGCTGCCTCGTGGCTGGTGTGACCGGGCGGCGCATAACCCTGGCTGGCTGGGCGGTGCACGGTCACCGCCAGCTGGATCGATTGCCGCACGCCGCCGCGGTACCAAGGTGGACGAGCCGTGACTGGTGAATCGGCTGCGGGCCGTCGACTTATGACCGCTGCCCAGTTTCTTCTGGCCGCGGTGTGGTCGCTGATGAACTAGATGCCGGCATCCTCACCCTGTGGAGGCGTGCGTCTGGGCTGTCACGAGGCCTGCTCTTCCTTCCACTCGGACCCGAATATGCACCACCACCGTTGCGGGTCGTGGCGTTGGCGTTTTGATCACCTCCAGATCGTCCCGGTGACTATCCGAGCCACCAGGCAGTTGCGCTGTGGAAGCGCGCTGACCGGCACGCTCGACCGCCGTGGGTATGATGACGGTGGTGGAGCATTCGGCTCGGTGTTTGTCTGCCGCAGCGGGTGTCAGTTCGTGATAGTCACCCTGCTCGGATGGGTGGTGTGCCTGCCTACACGCAAGGGCTCTCTGCGCGACGCCACCTAAACGACCACGTAAAGCTGACGGCTATGTCTGGTCGCCTTACGTTTCTTTCCGCTCGATGCCGCAGCCATCCTGCTATGCTCTGCTCGCCAGAGTTGCACACCGCAGCGACGATGATCTCACAGACGGACGTGGCTGGATGCAGCTTCTGGCCGTTAACTTGGTCGGCGTCGCCATAGCGCGCGCTGGCAGCCCGGCGCGTGTTCAGGAGTTCGACTCAGATGGGCTTTGGCGGTGCGGGTATGGTGTTGGCCGTGGTCCTGCAGCGGGCCTGGGTATTTGAGTGGGCGCGGCACGCCACCGTGCCACGGTGAGGTCGCTTATCATCGTGGCCAGCGTGACCAGCGCTCTGCTGCTCTTTTGGGTGGCGGCTGGTCGTTGCGGTTTGTGCACTGAAGCTGGGTGAACTGGCTAGCATGAGGCATGATGGTGTGCTGCCCTTGACGCATCTCGGGCTCTTCCTTGGTGGCGGAGCCCGGCGCAGGGCTTGGCGCAGCATCGGCCAGCGGGTTTGGTTTACGGCTCGATCGCGAGCGTCCAATGTGTCCGCGTTCTTTCTGCGGCGACGTGAGGGGCTGGTGCGTATCTCGTTGCCGTAAAGAGTCCGCGAACAGCTTCTTCGCCATGCATTCCCGCTGCTCCGGGCACGGGGCGGCTGCCGAGCTGGCGACGCCCGGGATCATCTACCAGCGGCGGCTGGCACCACATCACGGCGACCTGGGCGGTGGGCCAGGCCAGGGTTGATGTCACCAGTCGGGTTTTGGACCCCCATGACGGCGTAGGCGCGCGCGAGAAGGCTTTGCGCACGATCGAGGAGATTTGCACGCAAACGCGATTGGCTTCTACCGGCGAAGCCGGTTTAAGCGCCACGGTGGATCAGTCCACTGTCACTGCTGGACGCCCGGTGGGTAGCCGTGTCCCACCACAAGACGATAGCTGGGAGCGTTGTGGGCATCGCAGGTTCGCGGATGGCGTGCGGCTTTGTCGGCAGCATCGGCATCGATGCAGCCCGCAGAGTGCAGAGGGTCGGTTGGCAACGATGCCGACCGGGCGGCGACCCGTCGATACGCGAGAAGGCGGTGATGATGTTGGGGGCGTGGTCGAGGCTGGATTTCCAACACGTCGTCAGTCGAGCATCTTAGCAGGTCAGCATGTCGTGTCCGGCGTGGGATCGTTGGGACAGTAATCCTGCACGCTGTCTCCCACAACAGCCTGCGATCGGCTGGTGCCCGGTACTCGGGCGCGCGGGTTCGTCGCGGGAGCTCGGCAGGCCAGTCGAGACAGGTCATGGACGTAGTCGGCTTCATCAATGTGCTGCCAGGTGCCAAATGTTTGCCCGTTGAGCGCCTGCTGTGCGCGCAGTTCGGCGGAGGTGATGTCCTCGCAGGTGACCTCACGGATGACGTCGGGGCCGGTAGCGTACATTTCGGCTCGAGCGCTTCACGGCGATAACAGAGATCCGTGGTCACCGGGGCGTGCACCGCACCAGCGCATTGCGCCAAGCATGATGAAATCTGCGGGCTCCGGCGGCTCGACAAGGGGCAGCTGGCGCCGCCTGATTTCCGAGTACATGGCCAGCGAAGATCGCGGCGTCTTGGATGCGGGCACCACCGGAGTGCTGGATGACCGATCGCGACGCGATCTTGATAGCCGCCATGTCCATGGCTTCGCCAGGCTGGGCGACGTCTCCCGCGCAGACCGCCGTAAACCGGTCTTGTCGTGCGCGGCCACGGCGACGGGGCGGTCGTTGACACGCCCATGCCCGGTGACCACGCCGTCGCCGTAGGGGCTTCCCGGGTCGTCGAGTGCGACCAGCGCACCGATTTCCTGAACGAAACCTTTGTGCTCGAGCGGTCGGTCAATGCGTTTGCCGGGGGCTGGTCAAACCAGCCGCATCTCGCTGCTCGGGCAGCGTTCGCTGCCCGGGATCTTGTGCCTTTTCGAAGCCTGGCGTGAGTCAGCGAGTTTTTCCGCCGTGGCGGTACCGGTCACCTGTCAAGAGCTACTCGTTTCCGTCTTCTTCTCCGGCAGAGCTCCGCGATGCGCCTGCTGGTGCGCACCACGTGCTGTTCGGTTCATCTACAACGGCCAGACGATCGCCGTGTGGCGCTGAATGTCTAACACTGTCGGCGATAGCGGACCAGCCACCGTCCGCGTCAATCTGAAACGACAGATTTGGGTTCCCGCTCAATCGCCCCATCGACCGCCACGCTCGACTCCGGAACAACACTGTTACGCTTTGTCGTCGTCCCCGCGGTGCAGGTCAGGTGGTTGAGATGCGGTTGGCATCCACACAGGAGGCGCGCTGGTGCTCCAGCACGCGGCGGCCGAGGCATGTTCGGAGGGCATCGGTGGCGAAGGAAGTCGGTCATCATCTGCAGAAGGGCTTCTTCTGCGATGTCTCCAGCAGATCGTGGGGCACCTCAAAAGTCAGGCCAGTACGTGCCCTGGCTTGGCAAGGCCGAATATAGCGTTCCACCGCGCCGGGTTTCCTCGGGGTGTGTGAGGATGAGTTCGGAGGAGCTGTGCCGTGTCCAGCGGCGCAATCAACGCCACGTCTGCCACATATGTACAGCTGGTGAGGCTGCCTCGTGAGCGAGCGCGCCGCCGAGCTCCACCGCCGAGGAGTCACCGGTCGCCCGTCGCGAGTACGATATCGTCCGAGATCAGGCTGCGGCGCGGTCCTCAGGGACCCTTCCAGGCGTTCCACCGTAGACGGGCGCGTCCGCGAAAGTCAGACACGCTGCGGCTGGACCTCACCGGCGATCCTCCGGCGGATGGAACATGAATACCGACGGCTTTGACAGTGGACTCCCTCTGGGCGAGGCTCACCAGCACCAGATCGTGCCTTCACCCTCTGTTTCCGGCCCGCCGCTCGATGTTCGCCAGCGGTTTCGAGGGGTATCCGCGTCCAGCACCTGCTGGGTTGATCACCCTCAACACCGCTGCGGTCGCTTCGAGCCGTTCCGCGATGGCACGCGCGGTGATCCTCACTAATGGTCGCAACGATTCGCGCCTTTATGCCGCGCTGCCGTCGGCAATGCTGGCCCGAGTGGCAAAACCATGCGCTCGGATGCGTCACGAGGCGCAGCACCCACGCGTTTTGGAGGCACGGTGCCGGCAGCGGCCTCATCGGCAGGGCTCTTATCGACGCCGCGCCTGCCTGCAGAGTGCCTCACGTCCGCAGCTTTCTCCCGCCACCGGTTTCGCGGCGTGACCACGTCGGCCACGGAGGCGTCATGGCGCCTGAACCTGCAGTTCGATGGGAGTTCATATTCGATGCGGTTTTTAATGCGCAGACCCATGAGGATCAGCCGGGGTCGTCGGTAAGAAGCTCACCGGGAGGTCTTCAACGTCGTAGCCCATCGCCTCAGGCCGATGGACCACTGCGCTCCACGGTTTCCCCAGACTCGGGATCCCCGGTGAACGGCGTCAACGGTGGCCTCCATCCGGCGTGAGGTCGCCGTGGAGTCAAACTTCAGCTCGACCTCGTCGAGGCCCGTCGCGGCCATCGCGCCACCAGCGACGGAGGATGAAAACCACCACCAGCACGTAGCATCGCCCATAACGCGGTGCACGGCCGTTCACCCACCAAAGGTGCTTCTGGCCACCGTCGGCGGCTCGCCGGACGGCGCGCAACGTGATGTGTTCCTCCCACGGCCACGAGCTGCGCACCGGGGTCGGGCGTTCGCAACAGACTCAGCGCCACCGCAGAGGGCGCGTTTTCCGCGAGGTGGAGAGCACGTGGACCGAAACCGGCAAGTCACTGCACGGCGCCAGGCGGGTGGCGTTGCCACGCCGCGCTGGAGGGGCGAGCGGCGATCATACCGCTGGTGCTTCCAGGGTGATGTGCGGGGCGTCGATACGCGGACCAGACCGACGATCAGTTCAGGTTGATGGGCTGGCCAGCAGCGTGAGTTTGGCCAGCAGGTGCGAATGGACTCGCCGGGCGACCTTGCGCTTGAGCACGTACGGCGGCTGAGGTCACTTGCGCCTGCGCTGAAAGCGGTATTCATCATGCCCATCAGCGCCACTGGGTTGGGATACCTCAGCCAGCATGTGGTGTGGCCTGCGGCAAACGCACGCTGGGTGGCGTCCAGGAGACCACACGCGCTGGCGGGTGCAGCGCAATAGTCCAGGTTCGTGTGCCACAGTACCGGGTTGGTATGTCACCGGTCTGAGGCTGAACAGCGGAATGCGCAACGGCATGGGAGATGACATCAGCGGTTTCGGCAGCAAGTTCGCCAAGGATCGGCTCAACAACTGGTGTGACCGGCGCCTTTGACGTTGAACGATCGAGCAAACGTTTTCCGCTTCCGCATCTCCGCCAGTTCACCCCCCACGGCCTCGCGAGGCCACCCACGAAGTGGTCATGCGGGACCGCGTACCTGGCGGTTCGATGCCTGCGTATTCGGTGTTCCTCGATGAAAGTGTCCAGTTCATCACGAAACTCCACCACAGCCATAGCACCCAGCTGATCTTCAGGCGGCGACTTCCTCGCCCTCCCCATCAGTCCGGGAACGATGGCCGGCCACACGCATCGCGTCCTGGCCTCAAACCACCAGCCGCGCAGCAATCTCACCCATGGACCTTGTCCGGCGCGGGTGTCGCCCCGAACGCTGCCAGCAGGTCCGTCAGGGCAATCTGGATCGCGGTAATGCCGCCTGCGCGCGGTTTCCGTGTCGTAGGTTTAGAATCATCCGCGATGAGTTCATCAACGACCACCCGGACTCGAACTTAATGAACTCGTCAGTTCCTCAAGCCGAATAAGCAGCGGCGACAGCGCAGTTCCTTAGCCATCTTGGGTGCTGCGACCCGAGGCAATGCACAAACACCGGACCCCGTAATTTGGCGGGTTGTCAGCCACGGCGATGCAAACCTTCTTACCTCCGCCACCGGCAGGCCGCTTCCTCTTCTGCCAATGGTCCCGCATTACAACCGCGCTGGAACGCCCGTGGTTACGGCGAACGAGAGCAAGCCACGGTGATCGATCATCGTCCTGCGCCCTCCAGGAAATCTGCCATGTCGCCGCCGCTTGCCGACGCCACGGCAGCGGCAACCACTCACCGGCAACCAGCATGCGTCCCATCCGCCGGCTGCGGCTCCACGGGCTGGGGTTCGTGTCGTAGTCCTGCAGGATCGAACTGGGCAAAGCACAGCATGTGCGGTCGTCCCTGAAAGCCGAAACCGGACACCAGCCGTGGCGCGCCCCGAGTAACGGCGCTCGCGGGGATCCTCCACCACTTCCAGGTGCTCACAGTCAAAATTATTAATGAGGGGTTCGGGCCACTGCTTGGTGCAGCGACGGCGAATCACGCCGGCGTTCATGGCTAGAACCTGCCAGTCACCCCGGCAGCACTGACATGACTTCCGTGTGTACATAGTTCATCTTCGCTGAGCCAAAAGCAGCGGCTCCGCAGTATCGCGCCCGCCTTACCGCCTTAAAGCAGATGCCTCAATAGGATCGCCCAGGATCGTGCCCGTACAATGAGCCTCATAGTCCACCGTGCTGGGATCCACCCGCGTCGAATGAGGCGCGGTCCGGCTACATCAGCCTGGGCATCGGGTTCGGGCGGTGAACCGTTTGAGCAGCCATCCGAATTCACGGCGCTTCCCATGATCACCTGAGAATGGGTATCGCCATCAGCAATGGCTTCCTTAGCGGCAAAGCTACAATGCCCGCCGTCGGAGACGCACAAAACCATCCGCGTCCTCGAAAACGCGTGAATCTTCCCGGTGGGACTCAGCACCCCAGCTCGCCAAACGCGGTGGTCAAAACGGCGAAGCGGAATATTTCACGCCGCCAGCAGCAGCAACATCCGCATCCCGCGCAAATCACACCGCCTGATGCAAATACCAACGATGAAGAACGCGGTATCCACGCTCACGGATGGTCCACGGAAATCAAACGTAAATCCTGTTTGATGCACGCCGAAGGTTCAGTCAATTACGCGGGCGAGCTTCCGCAGGGTCAGCGGTGATGATCGTACCGTAATCGTGGTGGTGGTTATACTACACCACCGACTGTCCGCAGCTTATTCGGGCAGGTGCGCGTTCCGGCCTCCCAGGTTGGCTCAGCACAATGCGCTGCTGGGGATCCATGTTCAGCGGCCTCCTGGAGGGTCAAGAACTCCCGGGATCAAAAAGCAATACGTAACC
>BNJU01003543.1_pt1 | contig 66008 bp, 70 predicted proteins | sample 8539281 | NCBI WGS metagenome assembly BNJU01 (sample SAMD00202456, study PRJDB9452) | human saliva metagenome | isolation source: human saliva | place: Japan
AAAACGTGTTTGACGTATTGGTTTCTTTTAATTGTATCCATCGTAGCAGGTGTAACTTGTCACTACATCTGCAAGTGGCTAGATGGATATTTCCGTCAGTAACTAGCACAAAAAGGAGGTGGCACCCTCCTTTTTTTGTTTGCGTGAAAACGTGTCACACATTGGTTTCCTTTGTCACTTATTATATTACACAATTTACTATTATTTGTAAATGGTCAGTGATTGTTATAAAAAAAGCAGGGCGGCAACCCTGCTTTTTTTCATTTTGCGTGCAACATATTGAACGCATTAACTTCCTGCCATATACTACATGATTATCTAATGTTTGTAAATGATGCAATCTATGTATACAATGATTTATAAGAACCATAATGTACATATATAAGCAATAGGGAGCAGGATACGATGACAAGCGAACAGGAATGGGAACAAGTGTTACAGATTAAAACCACAGGCCGTGATGATAGCCGTTCGGATTCAGAGCATCATCCATATGAGCCAACGGATTATTGTGTTCTTGAACGCCTTGCTAATAGTGGTTATATTACGAAACAAAATACCCTTATTGATTATGGTAGTGGCAAGGGCCGGGTCAGCATATTTATGGCGAATCAGACGCGGTGCCATTCTATCGGTATCGAATACGATGAACGTTTGTATGAACGTGCAGTTATAAATGGTGAAAGTCCAGCTGCCAAAAATCGCGTATCCTTTGTCCTCGGCGATGCAGCCACCTTTACATTACCAGATAATGCAGATCGATGCTTTTTCTTTAACCCCTTTGCACTGCATACCATTAAACGTGTATTAGGTAATATATTTGATTCTTTATATCATCACCCACGGGATATTTTCTTATTCTTTTACTACGTAAATGAAGAAGTGGAAAACTTTCTAAATAACCATGTACGTCTCGAAGCTGAAGAAATAATACAATGCAGTGATTTATTTCAAGAAACAGATAAAAAAAGAACGAATATTGGTGTATAGGGTGAATGTGTTTTTAGAAAATTGATCTTATATTTGAATATATATATAAAACTGCTTCAAAAGATGGTGAATTAGATATTAATTCAGTTATAAAAATATTATTTTATAACTAAATAAGATAATAAGAATTACAAAAATGCATTGTAGATACAGTATGGATGCATGTAAAAGAGATTAATAAAAAAATAAATTTTTATAAGTTACTAAAAAAAGATATCCTTTAGGGGATATCTTTTTCTATTATCTTCAGAAAATCCGCATATTTTTCTGATATAATAATAGATTAGAGAGTATAAAAATTTATTTTTCTATTCACCATGGTATGTATTGATTCGTAATGATTAATCGTAGTGATTAGGGCTGAGTATATACCATAAAGGAGGAACGTATGGAACGCGTATCAGCAAGTCTTATTGAAGAAGTTCGCAATGCCTTAGTGGAGCGTTATAATCGTGATCAAGAAATTCAGCAAATGATTGAGGAAATCGGTGCTGAGGAAGGTCTCAACGAAAAAGAATTGTCTGTTATTTACCAAGCCTATTTAGAGGTTAAGGAACGCATGCAATATACGGCGAATTTGATGGAATTGTGGAATCAAATTGAGGTCGTTCAGGACCGCATGAGCATGCTTAATTCTTATGAAAGCTTGGAACGCGATTTATTTGGCGATGTTCTTTCCTTTGATAAACCGATGGGCTATGGTGCGTCGAATCAAGACAATTTAGATTATGCAATGGAGCAAATTAAGTTACAAGATATAGATACTGAGCTCGAAAATATTGAAATGGCTAAGGATTATTTAATTAATAAGAAAGATAGCAATAGTAACATGAAGGACATTGACCTTGCCAAGGAATATCCTATCGATGATCAAGATATTGTTTATTTTAATGAGAATTCAGCCAATAAGAAAACTACATCTAATCGTGATGACATCAATGACGATGACTTTGATGACGATGAGGACGATTTTGATGATGAAAGCGTATTAGACAGAGATGTTCGCACGTCTTTAGATCCTTATGATATGGTAAATTCCTTGTTGTACTCCAAACAATCTGGTGATGATACAACTAAAACCAAACAACAAAAGGAAATCGATAAGCTTATCAAAAAACAACTGAAACGCGTGGAAGAAGAATGGGCGAAGCTTTCAGGAAAAAACGCTAAAAAAGATAAGAAAAAGAAAGATAAAAAGAAAGACAAAGATACAAAGAAGGATAAAAAAGACAAGCAGTCTAAGAAAGAGTCCGAATTAGTAAAGGAATCGAAGAAGTCCAAGAAGGACAAAGAGTCCAAAAAGAGTAAGAAGGACAAGGATTCTAAAAAAGATAAGAAAAATAAGGATGCTAAGAAGGATAAAAAGGCTAAGAAATTAGAAAAAAAGCCTTGAAGAAAGAATCCAAAAAGTCCACAAAAAAGGACTAACCGTAGATTTCACAGATGACAACGGCCAGAAAGCTACGGATAAGGGCTGTGGAAAATGCAAGCGGTGCAAGGGACCGCGGTGTAAAAGATACTAGATAGATAAGAAGGTCTTAATATAATGTCTCATTCGAGTTTTAGTTATAGAGATTTCTTTGGTGGAAATACAGTAATGGTTATTGTTCCCCATCAAGATGATGAAATCAATGTAGCAGGATCAACTATATATGGCGCTATAGAAGAAGGATTAAACGTCATTCTTGTATATGTTACGAATGGAGACTATCAGTATAAGGCAGATATTCGTTATAAAGAGGTCATGAAAATGGCTGAAATTATGCATTTACCATTAAATAATATACATTTTTTTAGGATTTCCAGATGGATATGGCAAAGAATTCTTATCTAATCGAAATAGTATTATTACAAATCATGTCTGGTTTTAGTAAAACACATGGTGCTTGCAATATTAAGGATTATGCAAATCAGTATATGGGAAAAATCATTAGATTATACCTATACAAATATAGTCTATGCATTAGAAGACATTATATTACGATTTAAACCAAATACTGTTATTGCTGTTGATCATGATACACATGCAGATCATAAATTGACATCTATAGCTGTTGAAGAAGCTATTGGTAGAATATTAAAACAACAGGCTACCTATAAACCTAAAGTGTTAAAGTCATTTGCTTATGACACTGATTTTTGAATCTATTAATGATTACTATGACAATCATTTAGAATCTACTGTTCAAAATCGGCAGTGGATTATAGATAAACGGTTTAGTACGAATAATCCTATGTTATTGTGGAATGACCGAATTCGAATACCTGTACCTTATGCTTGTCGTAGTAAATATTTAACAGAAAATCCTATATTTAGAGCTTTAGGTTCTCATATGTCTCAATCTTCATATAAACATGGACCTAAACTTATTAATGGAGATCAAGTATTTTGGCAACGTAGAACCGATAATGTAGCGCTGCGTGCTACAATAACTGCTACATCTGGTGATTGTAGTAAACTTAATGATTTTTTTACGGTATGATGTACGAGATGTAACAAAAAAATATAGTTTCTTCTACAGAATATGCTTGGATTCCAGATGAAAAAGATAGTAATCCAACGATAACTATTAGTTTTGATAAACCAACAACAATTAAACGAATAGATTGGTTTGAAAATGTTTGGTTTGAGTCTAATGAATTGAATGGTTTACAAGGTGTAACTATTAAAACTAGTAATGGTTTAGAGATTAATGTTCCTCAGTATTCATATCCTCTTTTTGAAGACTGTCCATATATAAAAACTCATATATTTGAACAACCTATAGTGGTCGAATGGATAACGATGACTGTTATTAAGGCAAAAGAGGGTCTAGCTGGTATTAGTGAAATTGAAGTATATTCTTTTGATGAAAGTAAACCTATTTTTTGTCATATAGTAGCTAATCAGCAATTTGCTTATGATTGGACTATATATAGAGGGGAAAGTTTACCATCTATATATGCTTATGATAATTTAATGTTAGATGAAAACAGATATGGAATTTTCTGTAGATGGTAATACTTTTGAAACGTGATTTTATGATGGAGTATATACCTATTATGATTCAACATGGACCAGTAACAATAAGATATGGTAATGGTACGATATATCATGAAATGGTAATAAAAAAATGGGAACATTATTGATGCTATCAGTAAAAGTGTTTGAATTTATATAATAAGTTCATGTATATACTATGTAAAGCTAAATATAGAATTGGTTTTAATTTAGCTCAGAAATATAGATATAAGGGGTTTTTAATATAGTGGTAACAAAACGAGGTATTCTTAATATCATAGAAAGTTCTGTATGGGGCGGTATGGAACAATATGCATATGATATGAGTGAAGAACTTAAACGACAGGGAATAGAACCATTTATATTAACAGATGGATGGAAACCTGATTTTGTTAAACGTTATAATGAGGTAGCTACGGTATTTGCATTTAAGATTCGTAAAAGTAAATGGTTTTTCTGTCTTAATCAATTAGCTACTTTAATTCGACAACATCATATTGATACGATTTTATGTCATTCAGGTAAGTATATTTTTTCTATCTATTCTTTTAAAAAAAGATGACGGGAGTAAAAGTTATCTTTTTCAAACATAATGTACTACCTGCAAAAAAACTGATATCTATCATCGTTGGATTCAAAAATCAAGTAGATGCTTTTGTTTGTGTTTCTAAATGCGTATATGATGCACAAATTGTAAAAAGGAAAAGAAGACAAATATCATTTAATTTATAATGGTATAAATACAAATCGATTTCCTGAAAAACAAATTGAAAAAAACCCTCACGATCGATTTGTTATTGGCTATGCGGGTAGAATTAGTGAAGAAAAAAAGGCATTATTGAATTATTAGATGCCATTAAATACCTACATGAGTTAGGCAAAATCTGTTGAATTACGTATGTGCGGTGCTATTTCAGAACAATCAAAACATATGTTAGAGGCTTATATACGTAATAATAATATAGAGTTATATGTAAGCAATCTAGGATTTCAAAAATAATATGAATGATTTTTATCGATCTATTCATTGTTTGGTAACACCATCTAAAAGTAAAAAGAAGCATTTGGTTTAGTTATTTGTGAATCTATGTATTGTAAAACACCTGTTATAACAAGTACTTCAGGGCGCAAGAAGAAATTATAACAAATGGTGAAGATGGTATTTTAATTAATTCAGTGAATTGTAAAAGTATATCTGATGCTATTATAAAGTGTATGGAAAAATCCGATTATATATCAAAAATTAAGGGAAAATGGTTATAATCGTGTAATATCTACATTTACGATAAATTTGATGGTATCTGCTATTAAAGAATTATAAAAATACTGTATTAATGGAGTGTATAAGTATTTATTTAGGTAGGGATTTAATGAATATAGTAGTTATATCTGATAAAGATAATGAAAAACGAAGAGCCAATGTTGTCAAAGAATTCGGCAAAATATAATTTAGAATTTCGATTTTTTTGATGCTATTATGGCCAATAGAATGTCTAAGGAAGAATTGGATACAAAGTCTATAAAAGATACATTTTTTTGTCACCTAGTGAAATTGGATGTGCACTGAGTCATTGTGGTGTATATGATGAGTTTCTCAAATCTAATGAAAAAAAGTATTATGATTTGTGAAGATGATATTTATTTCACAGAGCATTTTAATTATGATTCATTGCTACAAATAAAAGAATTTTTTTAGAAGAAACTGATGAACCACGTTTAGTAGTTTTTACAAAAGAGTATCTATCATCATAAACGTATACGTAGTGTAGGAAATAATGTAAATCTATATTCAGCTCGTAATTTATTTTTTTGCTCATGGGTATATGCTTAATAGAGCTGCTGCAAAAAAATATTAAAGAAATACAGAATCCAGTAAAATTTGAAATTGATGCATTTAAATTCTATTATTGGTTAGATGCATGTAAATTATATTGTTTAGATAAAGATTTTTATTTTTACAACATGATATCGATGTATGCAGTCAGACTGTTATAAAAAAATTGGGCTTCAGATCGTGGTAAGAAAAAGAAACGTGCTTATAATCTGATTTATAAGAATCTTAGCTTTAAGGGAAAATGTTTAAGTCAGTGGAGACGATTTGAAAAAGCTCTTTATAAATCATCAGAGGGGCTTGATTATTAAATAATTATAGTGTGTATAAAAATGGGGAGTTGTATACATTGTATATATTAGATATTATAAAGTCTGTTTTTTAATATAAAAGATAATAATATAGAGTTGATGCCTTTAAAACAAGGTATGACGAATGATTCATTTATCTTTAGTATTAATAATGAACGGTATATTATTAGGGTACCAGGGTTAATACAGAAAAAAATAATTAATAGATATCAAGAATTTGATGTCTATCAAGCTATACAGGGTGAAGAGTTTGTAGAACCTGTTGTCTATATTGATAGAGATAAAGGTTATAAAATTTCAAAATTTATAGAGAATTCTCATACGGTTAATCCAAAAAGATTGGAGTGAAATTAGTGCATGTTTAAAAAGATTAAAAGATTTTTCATAATCAATCACACTGGTAGAGCATTGTTTTGATGTATTTGAGCATATTAATTATTATGAATCATTAATGCCAAATGCAAGTATATACGAGGATTATGCGGATACTAAAAAGAATATAGAGTCTTTAGAACCGGTAATTGAGAATTTGGTAGAAGAGTGGACATTATGCCATATTGATGCAGTATGTGATAATTTTTTAGTTACAGAAAATCAAGATGTATATCTCATAGATTTTGAATATGCGGCCATGCAGGATCCAGATTTAGATTTGGCCATGTTTATCGTTTATTCCTTGTTTGACCGCCAAGAGATTGATCGAATTATCGATATATATTTTGAAAATCAAGCAACACCATTAAAGCGGTATAAGATTTATTCTTATATTGCAATGGTTGGTTTATTATGGAGTAATTGGTGTGAAGCAAAGCAAGATAAAGAACTATTAAATAGTTTATATGCTAAGCGGCAATATGATTATGCAAAAACGTTCTATCAAATAGTAGTTGATGAGGCACGAGATTTATTAGAATTTGGTGTATCGGTAAATCGCTATGCTTAATGCTCTTTTATCAGGCATCTTTTGGGGTGGTGATACCAGCTTACTAGGTTACTACCTTTCAAATTACACCATATATTTTATAATTCCTCTATTAGTGCCATTATTTATAACTTGTATTCATGATACGGTTAGTGCATTTTTAATCAACACATCTATTGTTGTAACAGGGCAAGTTAGACCTGTTATTAAGGATATTAAGAAAGTAAAATCTAAGTATATATGGTTTGGGTCCTTTCTAGGTGGGCCTATAGGTATGTGCTCGTATATTATGGCTGTTCAATATCTAGGACCTTCATTAACGGCTATCATTAGTTCTATCTATCCAGCAGTAGGACTTTTCTTTGCCTATGTGTTTTTGAAAGAGCGACGAAGTCCATATCAAGTTATTGCATTGTTTGTGGCTATTGCCTTTATTATTGCCTTAGGTTTTGTTGATGAAGGGCAAACCACTAATAGTGTTGTAGGTATTATATTTGTTTTAGTATGTGCTTGTGCGTGGGGTAGTGAAGCTGTTTTATGCTCTTATGGCATGAAATCTGGTGAAATATCTAATTTGAGCGCTATCTGTATTAGACAAAATTTATCCATGATTACCTATGGAATGCTTTTTGTTTTATATTTTATGTTTATGAATAATGGTGAAAGTTTAGCGTTTGATTCTAGTTTTGCTTATGTGGGACTGGCAGCTATATTTGGTTCTGTATCGTATTACTATTATTATCGAGCGTTGGTGACCATTGGTCCTAGTAGAGCCATGGCTTTAAACATCAGCTATACAGCATTTTCGACATTATTTTCTTATTTCTTTTTTGATATTACTTTAACCTTATATCAAATTATATTAGGTGTGGGTATAGTATTGAGTGGGTTGATTTCAGCATATGATTTCGAGAAATGAATTTAATGAGTATATAACTCATAAGCAGTATGATTGCATCCAACAACATAAAGTGACCAATGCGATTATATTGGCAGCCGGTAAATCTAAGAGATTTAAGCCCATTAGTGATTATTGTCCGAAAGGACTAAGTATAGTTAAAGGGGAAGTCCTTGTAGAGCGACAAATTAAACAATTACAGGCTGTTGGTATAACTGATATTACGCTTGTGGTGGGCTATAAAAAAGAAATGTTCTTTTACTTAGCAGACAAATACAATGTGAAAATTGTTGTAAATGAACACTATGATACACAAGATAATGTTTCATCATTGCGGTTAGTTCTAGATCAATTAGATAATACCTATATTTGCTCTGTAGATAATTACTATCCAGAAAACTTATTTAATACTTATGAATATAGAGGATTTTATTCGACTATATATGTAGAAAATAATTCTGATGAATGGATTGTAACTACTGATGAATCAGGGGATAATAAATGATGTAAATATAGGTTCTCCTAGGGGGCATATTATGTTAGGCTTTGTCTATTTTGATAGGGCGTTTAGTGAGAATTTTAGACGAGTTATTCAAGATGTAGAAGGTGTAGATGAATACAATTATCATGTCTGGGAATACCTATATATGAAACATCTAGATACGTTAAAGCTAGAAATCAAAGAATTTGATAAGAGTAGCATCTTGGAATTTGATACCATAGATGATGCTATTAGTTTTGATAAAGACTTTTTGGAATATAATAAAAAGAAGTGATAGTAAATAATATAAGATGTAATAAGTGATTACATAAAGAGGGAAATATAATGGAGTTAGTAGAAAATATTAGGGATAAACAAAAATTTAATGTTACCAGTTATGGTATTTATTGATAAGATTTGTAGGGAACATAATCTTAGATATTCATTAGCTTATGGTACATTAATTGGGGCAATCAGACATAAAGGCTTCATTCCTTGGGATGACGATATTGATATCATCATGCCGCGTCCAGACTATGAGAAATTACAAAATATTATTAAAGCTATGGATTCCGATGAGTTTGGTTTAATGGATTCAAATGATTTAGATAGCTTTTTATGTAACAAGAATGGCAAAAGGTCTATAACAAAAAGACATATCTAAAAGAATTTCCTCACAAATATGTGTTAGAATATGGTGCTTTTGTCGATATTTTTGCCGTAAATGGCATGCCTGATGATGTAGAAGAAATCAAGAAAATGGAAAAGGATATATTTTGGTGTAGCCGCTGCTTACATATGTATATTTCCTCTATTTACAGAATCAGAGGTAAACGTAAGAAATTCACTTGGTTCTTTAAGCCATTTGCAAATTGGGCATTGAAGAAATCAAATAAAATCTTCAATTGTTATGATTTTGATTCCTCTAAATATGCTATGAATTTTGAAGGTGACTCTATCGAAAAAGAATTGATAGAAGCTGATTTATTCAATCATTTAATCGATGTAGAGTTTGAGGGCATCAATTCAAAGTATTTGAACAATATGATTCTTATTTAAAACAAATGTATGGTGATTATATGCAATTGCCACCAATTGAGGAACAAGAACCGCATCATTCATTTGATTTGTATCGATTATAATTTAAATGGGTATTTTTAAAATTATGACTTTAGAAGAAAAAAATATGAAGTTAGTTTTTTTCTGATATAGTAATATCAAAACTAATTCGAACATTAAAAGGATCACGAATTTGTCCAGAATTTTTGTATAATTATTCAAAAAAACGGTATGGTAATAAAGATAATTTAGCGAGATATTATACGGAAAAAAATATTCTAATATATCTGTTGGTAAATATACTTGGGGATATAAATATATTAGAGATGATATTATTAAATCAATAGGAGCTTTTTTTGCTCAATAGCAAGAAATCAATTGATTGTTCCAAATGGACATCGTATAGATTATGTAACAACATGGAATACTGAGATAACGTACCCTGATATGTTACCAATTAAGCATAGTACTAGTATTGGTAATGATGTATGGATAGGTGCAGGTTGTATTATAAGAGATAATGTAATTATCGGTGATGGTGCTGTTATAGGAGCAGGAAGTATAATAACTAAAGATATTCCTCCTTATGCTATTGTTGTTGGAGCTAATAACATTATAAAGTATCGCTTCCCTAATGAAATTATAGATAAATTATTGATTATGAAATGGTGGGATTGGGATGATTCGAAGATTCGTGAAAGTTCTGGATTATTCTCTGATCCAATTAAGTTTATTGATAAGTATTATATAGATTAATCTATATATTATTTATCATGATATAGAGGTAGAATATGTCAACTATTACTGCGATTATTCTCGCTCGTAATGAAGAACAGCATATAGCAGACTGCATAAAAAGCATTCAATGTGCAGATGAAATACTAGTTATAGATGATGGAAGTACAGATAGAACCGTTGAAATAGCAGAGACTTTAGGTGCTAAGGTTATACCTCATGCATTGAATGGAGACTGGTCTCAACAACGACGATTTGGCATTAGTCAGGCATCATGTGATTGGATTTTATTTATTGATTCTGATGAACGAGTTTCCCCTGAATTAAATGATGAAATAAGAAAAGCGATAAAAGGTGGAGAGAAAAAAGCATATTGGTTATCTCGCCATAATATATTTCATCATAACTCTGCCACTCATGGATCTATGCGACCAGACAAGGTATTGCGCTTGATGCCAACAGAAGGGGCGACTGTAGAGGGCTTTGTACATGAAACCTTTATTAGCCCATTTCCACAAGGTACACTAAAAGGAAAACTATTTCATTATACCTATGATAATTGGACTCAGTATTTTAATAAATTCAACAAATATACATCAGCAGCTGCTGAGAAATACCATGAACAAGGGAAATCATGTTCTTTTTGGAAAGATATTATATTTCGCCCTCACTGGGCATTCTTTAAGATATATATTTTGCAAAAGGGATTCCTCGATGGCAAAATAGGTTTCATCTTATCCTTATATCATTATATGTATACTGTTACAAAATATGTAAAACTGTATTACTTAAATAAATCAAACGGGAGATTGTAATTTATTTTAATGTGAGAAGAATTAAGGGATATATGAGAATTTATAGTGAGAGAAAGCTGTAATATATAATGAGCGAACAATTTTTTTCTATCATTACAACAAAATATAAAATTAATGATATGGGCTCCTATTTTTAAGTACTATATTTCGCTTAATATTTATGCGTATTTATAATCCGTATACTACATGGCAAGGTCGGTGGCAATCCGTTTTAGGTGCACTACGTTATGGATTTTGGTGGGGCATGGACTTTGATGCGTATGTATTTTTAGTACCTTTAGTACTTGTTACGATTCCAGCTTTATGGTTTGATACGTATCACCAATATGAAGATATGGTGCGCCTTATTGGATTGACGATTTACTCTTGTGTATTATATGCTGCATTTGCGGGTAAGATGATCTTTTATAAGCATTTCCATGATACTTATAACTATATGGTTCATTATGGTAAACATGCAGAAAAGAATAATCTTATCGATGTTTTTTTCAACCAAGATAGAGGTTTATTAGTATTAGTTGGATTTATTCCGGTAGCTATTATTTCATGGTTAGCTGGTAGTGTATTTTTATCTTTGCCATCTATTCCTTATCCTGCTATGGATAATACATGGATGACAGTAGTATGGAATATATTGCTAGTTATTGTATCGGTTGTTGGATTTTATTGGTTCCGTTATGGTGGTACCTTATCTCATGATGATAAGCCAGAATGGGATACGATTCCTACAGTTGTAAAAGAAGATATTTTCTTTGCTCGTGCAACAGTACCTGATTTATGTGCATTAGAGTTAGTTTATAAACATCCATTGCGCTCCGAATATACTGCAACTAAAGAAGATATTGATAATGCTATTAATCGTGTTGTACCTAGTGAATATAAAGATAATTGGCATGAACTTGATAACCCGTTATATGCTTTTAAGAGAATTGCTAAAGGGACTAAGATTACGAAACCTAAACATATTTTCTTTATCGTTGGTGAAAGTATCCCTCAGTGGTCGTTAGATGAAACGCATAAATCTCTTAATATTTGCACAGGATTATGGAATTTTAAAGAGCAATCACATACAGTTCAAATCCCTAATTTTTTACCGGCAGGTAATGTATCAAGGCCATCTATCGTAAGTCTTATGAGTGGCATCTATGATGCGGGATTAGAAATCAATGAAAGAGAAAGTTTCTGGAAAGGGGCATTTCCTACATCCTTTGCACATCAAATGAAGCAACTAGGATATCAAACTATATATTGGTATGGTGGGAATGCATCGTATGGTAACTTTAATCACTTTGGGAAGGCTCAAGGCTTTGATAAAGTAGAAAGTGCTTCTATCTTTTGTGGACCTGATGCACCAAAAACATGGGTTGGTGTTTATGATCATGTGTTCTTAGAACATATTGAGCAACAAATTAAATCAATTGAGGAACCTACATTCCATTTATTTATACAACATCTAATCATGGACCATATAAGATGGAAGATTCATTACTCGATTATGATCCAAAAAAGGTTATGCCAGATGTGGGTGAAGATTTGCGCTCTAATAAAACGCGTAATAAGGAATTGGCGACTTACCGTTATAGTGATAAGGCTATATTTAATTTCGTTAAATCTATGAAAGATGCCTATCCGGACAGTCTCTTTGTGGTGACCGGTGATCATTCTAATCTATTTGGTTCTTTGAATAATACATCGTTAATTCATCGTGATTATACATTGCGTGATACATTCTGTACGGTTGGTTTATTACAACATCCTGAGTTAGATAATACTATGATTGTTACTCAAAAAGGTACTCATATGAGTCTAATGCCTACGATTATCGAGGCTATTGCACCTAAAGGATTTGAGTATTATTCTATTACTCCATCGTTATTTGAGGAGCAGTCTGAAACCTTAGTAACTCCTTATCAATGGATGACTGATACCATGATGGGTGATGTACGTATGGACTATGGTGAAAGTAATATACCTTCATCTGAACCGGTTGAACAAATCAGACCTATCGATAATCATGCCGATGAAGCACGTGATTGGACCTTATTAACAACTTGGTTAATCAATCATGAAAAGACACTATTTTCTAAAAAGTAGATGAAAAATAAATACATATATGATTAAATATATATAGTTAATCACAATATATATTTTAAGGAGGGTATCTATGTCGATACTAAATGTAGTAGGCGCCAAAGTATGGGGCGGCGGAGAGCAATATGTGTATGATATGTGCGACGAACTACATCGACGGCAGATACCCTCTTTTGTTTTAGTAGATGAAACAAATCAGGAACTACAAGACCGATTTGCAGCAGTAGCAGAAATCATTACAGCTAATCTTTATTCGTGTAAAGGTTTTTTATCTATTAGATCCATTGTTAAACAAATGAAACAACATGATGTTGATGTTATTCAATGTCATTCCGGTAAATATATTCTATTATGCTTGGCATTAAAACGTTTAACAGGTGCAAAACTGATTTTTACAAACACAATATAGTACAGGCAAAAACTGATATCTACCATCGTTGGATTCAATCTCATGTAGATGCTTTCATTTGCGTATCTAAACAAGTGTATGATGCACAGGTTATACCTTCGATTTCTCAGAAATATCATCTAATTTATAATGGCATTAATACACATCGCTTTCCTATTATTGAGTGTGAATATAAAGAACAGAAGCAGTTTATTGTAGGATATGCAGGCCGTATTACAGAAAACAAGGGGATATATGAGTTATTAGAAGCCATTAAAGTAATACATAATAGCAATGGTGATATTCGATTACGTATATGTGGTGATGGTATTAATGATGCTATTCAAGAATTGCATCATTATATTATGCAACATGATATGAAAGATTATGTGGAATATATTGGTTTTCAACAGGATATGAATTGTTTTTATCGGTCTATCGATTGTTTAGTGGCTCCATCAAAAGTTCGAGAAGCATTTGGCCTTGTATTATGTGAGGCTATGTATTGTAAAGTTCCTGTTATAGCAAGTACATCAGGAGCACAGGGGAGAAATTATTGAAAATGGCATATCAGGTATTCTTATTGATACAGTTAATAGTGAAGTAATTGCTAATGCTATTGAAAAGTTAATGCAAGATGATGTAATTCGCGTATCTATGGTAGAGCAGGGTTATAAGCGTGTGGAATCTACATTTACCATTGCTAAGATGGTAGATTCCATAGTAACGATAGTTCATAATTTGAGGTGATAAGGTGTTACAGTATATACAAAATCAATGGGCAAAAGGCCGAAAAATATATGGTAAGCGCAGCTGGAGAGAAACTCGTCGCGTTGTATTACATACCGTTCGCTCTGTGAGCCGTCGTCAGCAAATGAATCGTTTGGAAATTATTTTGCTAACTATAAACCAGATCCTAAGCTGTTACAACGCCAAATTGGTTTATATGAATTGATGACTCGTATTTTTTTCTATAAAGACTCTACAGTAGATGAGCGCTTAGATGCTATCATCAATCACTTTGATTACATACAAAATGTATTCACTGATGAAGCGATTCAATCCATGTATTCTGTTGATAAAGATAACTTCTTAGATGATGTGAGTCGTATTAAACGTGGTCTTATAGTATGGCAATCTGAAGAGCTTAATATGAAAGCTCAACTATATTACGGAGCAGGGCAACGTAAAGAAGGATTGTTAACATTATTATTAACCTTGGAATCACAAGGTGTATATCATGCTAATTTTAGATTTGGTAAAGGCTTTAATGGGGAAAAAGCTATGTGGATTGGTACCATTCAGGGATATAAAGATGGTTTAGCCAACGCAAAAACAGCTACGAAAAAAATGTTCGGTTATCGCCCAAAAAACTTTATTATGTACTTACTTAGATTGATTGCACAGCAATGTGGAGTAGAAACAATCTATGCCGTATCTGATGAAGGTTTTTATGCAAATACTCATTTAGTGCGTGGTCATCGTGCGAAAGTAGCTGAGTTAGATTCCTTGTGGCAAGAAAGCGGTGGGGATCTTTCACAAGATTCTAGATTTTACATCATTCCATTAGAGGAATATCGTAAACCGATAGAAGAAATTAAATCACAAAAGCGCAGTCAGTACCGAAAACGCTATGATTTATTAGATCAATATGCTGTGGAAGTACAAGACAATTTACAACCATATTTAAAATAGAGAAAACATAGGGGAATATATGAATAAGGGGAATATAGTAACTCATCGTCAGTCTAATATTGAGTTACTACGAGTGATTAGTATGTTTATGGTGCTGTTGGGGCACTATTATGTACTAAGCTATTTTGATAATGTCGATACTATATCGTTTAATTTAGTTGGTATGCAGTTCTTAGGGGCATGGAGTAAGGTAGCCGTTGATATTTTTGTCATCATTACAGGTTATTTTCTCGTGAATCAAACATTTAGATGGAAAAAGGTGTTAAAACTACTATCTTGTACATATTTTTGGGGGATTATCGTATTACTATTGGGCTTTGGATTAGGGCTTTCAGTAAAAACAGATTATATATATAAATCCTTATTTCCACTGACACCTCTAAACTGGTTTGCTAGATCGTATTTATTACTATATATATCAATACCACTATTTAATAAAATCATTAATAGTGTTAGCAAAGCTAGATTGGGGCAAATCATAATTGAGCTTAACTACAATATTCTATACGATTCCTACACTAGTTAGTACATTTATTAGTGGTGGTGGATATCTAACATCCTATTTTACATTTGGAATCATGTATATGATTGGTGCTTATATTCGTAAATATGGAGATGAAAAATTAGACAAGATATCTATATATGCTTTGGTATTGCGAGTATTATACTTATATTAATCTCTATATTATGGAACGATATTCATATGTATGAGGGACTATATATTATGTATTTAGCCCATAAAGGAAACTCTGTAGTTGGCTTATTGGCTGCTATTGGTATATTTACAGTATTTAAGAATATAAAAAAATCTCATATAACCCATTTATTAATACAGTAGCATCTACTACATTTGCAGTGTATTTAATCCATAATAATCCTATTATTAGTGATTGGTTATGGAATACGGTAGTCCAAGCAAATAACTATTTTAGTTCACCATTTTTTTCTTTTTACATATGATTAGTGTATCGCTTTTTACTATTTGTAATGTGTTCAGTATTAGAATGGTTGAGACTAAAGGTAATTAATTATTATATAAATCACTAAAAATGAATGAAAAATTTCATGAATATTTAAATGATATTTAATCTCTATATGATACAGTATACGTATATCTTGTAAAGGTATACGTATTATTTGTATGGAAACATGGACACATAGGGATAAGCGTATTGCTTTACAAGATCGTATAGTAATTGTTTTTAGTGTAAAGAAGAGGTATTGTATTATGAAAAAACAATTCGCAGCAATCTTTGCAGCAACAGCAGTTTTTGGGTGTAACTACTGCATTCGCAGCTAACCCATTCTCCGATGTAACTCCTGATTCTTGGGCATACCAAGCTGTATCCCAATTGGCAGCAGCTGGTATCGTTAACGGTTATCCAGATGGCACTTTCAAAGGCCAAAACGATATCACTCGTTATGAAATGGCTCAAATGATCGCAAAAGCTATGGCTAACCAAGACCGCGCTAATGCTGAACAACAAGCTATGATTAACCGTTTGGCTGATGAATTCTCCAACGAATTGAACAACTTGGGCGTTCGTGTTGGTCGTTTGGAAGACCGCGTTGGTAACGTGAAAGTAACTGGCGATATGCGTCTTCGTTATCTTGGCGCTCAAAAGAAAGATGGTCATTATGTAACTGGTAAAGGCGATTATAGCAAGCATTCACAATTTGACGCTCGTGCACGTGTTCAATTCAATGCAAAAGTAAATGACCGTACTGAAGCAGTTGTTCGTATGACTTCTGGCGATTTCGAATTGGGTGATGCTAGTAGCACTGCATCTGCTTCTATCGATCGCGCTTATGTAAACCATAAATTTGGTGAACGTGTATCTGTGAAAGCTGGTCGTTTCGATCAAACTATCGGTAATGGCTTGATTTATGATGATGGTTTTGATGGTGTTCAATTCAACGCAGGCAACGATAAAGTACAATTCCAAGCTGCTTACGGTTATGCAGTAGAAGGTGCAGTTGAAGGCAAAACTCAATTAGAAAATAATACATTTACATATGCAAGCATCAAAGGTGATTTGAATAAACATGTTAACCTTGGTGGTTTCTATGCACGCAATAATAAACATAAATCTGATAATACAGATTTCAAAAACTTGTATGGCTTCAGCACAGATGTAAACTTTGATAAAGTTTGGATTGGTGGAGAATACGTTAAAGGCGCTGGTATGACTAAAGGTTCTGCTTGGACAGCAGGTATTGGTTATGGTGCATATGACCAAGCTAAAAAAGGTACTTGGGATGTAAAAGCTCAATACTTTAACTTCGGTCAATACATGGGTGCTGTATCTTCTACATGGGATATTGCTTATGATTTCAGTCAAACAGATGCAACAGGCACTAATAATAACTTTAAGGGCTTCAAAGGCTGGTTGGCAACTGCTAACTATGCATTGCAAGACAATGTTGGTTTGACTGCATACTATGGCTTCAACAACAAAACAAATAAAGCAACAGGTACTAACGATAAATTATCCAACTACTACCGTGTTGACCTTAACTACCAATTCTAATCTCGTAGATTAGTGTAGTTTAAGAATATGCAAAGGGCTGCAACTAGAATGTGGTAAAACCACATTCTGTTGCAGCCCTCTAGTTTAGAATATCATCAACTTTGAATTAGAAGGTATCTTTTTATATGAAACTTCCATTTACATGTCCTCAATGTGATCAAGAAAATAGAGAAAAAGGAATTTTATTCCCTCTATTGAACAAAGAGATATTATTATAACAAATCAAATTACATATGAATATACTTGTTCAAAAGGTCATCAATGCTTTTATGTACTACAAATAGAACGCTTTGAAATGTTATATAAATTAGCAATTCATGAATTTCTAGAAAATAACTTTAGAGCTTGTGTGATTAATTGTGCAGCAGCATTGGAACGATTCTATGAATTTTTTTCTTACAAGTTGTATTTCATCATAATGGGTATAGTAGTGAGAAGTTTTTTTGAAGAAATCTGGTTACCTATTAAAGATAGGAGTAAAAGACAAGAAGATTTATTTAAGGATACATATATAGAGTTAACCTCAATAGAAAAAGCCACCTGTTCTTAAAGATACACATCGAAAATTTAGAAATCATATTGTTCATCAAGGAGAATTTCCTAAAAAAAGGAGCAGACAAGAGATTTTGCGGATACTATTTTTTTAGGATTATTGGAATTGGTTTATATACATTACACAAATATTGTGATCCTTCTATTGAAGTCATAAAGCATGAACATCTTCAACGGCGGTTTGAGATCTAGACCTAATTGTAATTTATATAGTACAACTATATTTCTAAATACTAACTTTCCATCATATGATAAGATTTGGACATCAAATGATTTTTAATGTATTTGTAAAGGATACAGCTAAAGAACATGAGGTTTATGAAGTTTATCTTAAGCAGGCTATACCTATTTTACATATGTTACAAGGGAGTAATAAATCAAAAAGACTTAAGAGAAATTTTAGTGAAGATAATAATGGATGTACTGGATGATAATAGTATTAATATATTATTTCTTTTTGGTTAATGAGCTAATTTCTTCTAGGGATGAAGAACATAAGAAATAAATTTTCTATTTAGGCAGGAATTATATATCTTTATGTAGAAATGGGTTTGTAACAGATGCGTTTTTTTACTGCAGTTTAGTTATAGCCCTTTTTTATTGTTAAATTTAAATATTTGATTATTTATGTTACAAAAATATATTATTTAACGATTTTTTTCGTCAAATAAGTAAAAATAATATTGAAAAAAATATATTTGATTTATGTATGATGAGAGTAGTTGGAGGTGAATTATGTTAGTAAATATTAGTGCAAGTAATTTTTAAATCATTTGATAAAACAGAACGTTTATCGATGATATCCTCTAGTAAGATTCAAACTCATACAGATCATGTTCGGAAAATTAAAGATACTAAAATATTAAAGAATGCTGTTATTTATGGTGCTAATGCATCAGGCAAATCTAATTTGGTTGAAATCTTGCAATTTATGCAGTGGACTTTGCAACATGGATTACCTTTTGAATCAAGATTATTTTTTTCTCGTACAAAAGCGGATAATGAACATACAGATAGTGAATTTGAGTTGCAATTTACTCTTAATGGAAAGTTTTATGCATATGGTTTTTCCGTATTATTATCCGAAGGAAGAATAACGGGAGAATGGTTATATGAATTACGGCCACATGGATCTGCTAAGCTTTTATTCGAAGTAGAGAATGCAATGCCTACGTTGGGATCTCTAAAGCTAACAAAGGATGCTGTAAATCGATTTACCATATACGCTGAAGATTTTGCTCAACAAGATCAAAATCGTTTATTTTTAGGTGTTATGAATCATGGTAAAGATATAAATAAGTTAAAAGGCTTAGAATTTTTATTTGAAATCTATGATTGGTTGTGTAACCATATTGTAATTATTACACCGAATACAATCCTCAATAGTTTTTCATATTACTACCAAGAAGGCTCACTAGAAAAAATTAGCGAGTTACTTGCTGATTTTGATACCGGTATTAGTAATGTGGCGATAAAAAAAATTACACAAGAGGAATTAAAACAGTCCTTACCGATAGAAGTCTATAATAATTTGATAGAGAAAATTAAGTTAAGTACCACAGAATTTAAAGGTGGCAAACTTACAATGCGTAGTCATGATACGTTTTTTTGCTATAGACTTTCAAGATATAGAACATCCCAATATCACAACATTATGTTTACACCATGGTGAATCACCATTCGACTTTTCTTTCAAAGAAGAATCTGATGGGACACAGCGTATCTTTGATTTATTAGATTTAATATTATCTAATCAGGAGCATACAGTATATATTATCGATGAGTTAGAACGTAGCTTACATCCTAATCTTACGAAACATTTCCTAGAACTGTTTATGGAAACTCATAAGAATTCTGATACGCAACTACTATTTACTACTCATGAATCAAGCATTATGGATTTAAAATTATTTAGACGTGATGAAATTTGGTTTATAGAACGAGACCATGAAAACTGTAGTCACATTTATTCTCTTGCTAAATTCAAGGAACGCTATGATACCAAATTGAGTAAAGCCTATTTAGAAGGGCGATATGGTGCTATACCGGTGTTATCTTCTATTGTGTCCATTAAAGGAGAGTAATTATGGGCCTTCGAGAATTTTCTAATTGGAATGTACGAGATGATAAAGAAGAAGTAGAACCTTTAAAGAAGTATATATTTTTGTGTGAAGGTAGTGTAACGGAAGTAGCCTATTTTAAGCACTTAATGAAAATTCGAAGAAAGTTAGGCATACATCCTTTTATTGATATAAGCATTTTAGAGCGAACCGAAGGTGATGTGAGTATATCCGCACCTAAACGATTAGTTCAATTTGGGAGTGAGTATAAAACTAGAGATTCTTTTGACGGTGAAAGAGACACTATTGTCGTCGTATTCGATGCGGATGTTTTTGAACGTGGGCAACCTCATTACTCTGATATTCTTGAAAATGCTAAGCAAGAAAAATTTGTTGTAGGTGTTACTAATCCTTGTTTTGAATTATTTTTATTGCTTCATTATGAAAATGGATTTTCTGAATATATTGTGCCAAATGCTTCGGAATTTTTATCCCCAAAAGGATTAAAGAATAAATTAGCCTATACCATATTAAAAGAACGAGTGGTGTAGATTCAAAAAAGTAATACTGCAATAGGTAAATTAGCTGAGTTTGTTACTATTGCTATAGAAGAAGAGCGCTTTTTTGAATCAAGATATTAATGATTGCAAAGGTAAAATTACTAGTAATATAGGTCAAATTATTGATGACATATTACATGATTCTGTATGAATAAAAAAACATGTGACATATAATCTTTATGTAATGCATCATAAAGCTGTCCTAAAATGTGATTTAATCATATTTTTGGGACAGCTTTTTCATTTAATACTTGCTTAAAAAAATGAAAATAATATGAATATTTTTATTCTCTGCTTATCGATTATTTATCTCTCATTGTTATACTAGAAAGTAATATTATGGTTGTATGATGCGTATATAAGGGGAACGAGGGTACTTATATATTAATTCATGCGACTATAGCGTGTAACATATAGTTTCTGTATAAGAGAGGTATTTATGAAACATCAATTGGCTGCTATGTTGGCAGCAACAGCCGTGTTGGGTATAACGACTGCCTTCGGCGCTAATCCATTTTCTGATGTAACGCCAGATTCTTGGGCGTATCAATCTGTGTCTCAATTGGCGAGTGCGGGCATTATTAATGGCTATCCAGATGGGACTTTCAAAGGTCAAAAGGACATTACCCGTTTTGAAATGGCCCAAATGATTGCAAAAGCCATGGCTAATCAAGACCGTGCAAATGCGGAGCAACAAGCGATGATCAATCGTCTAGCCGATGAATTTTCTAATGAGTTGAATAATTTAGGTGTTCGCGTTAACCGCTTAGAGGATCGCGTGGGCAATGTGAAAGTAACCGGCGATGTACGGTTGCGGTATCTTGGCACTAAAGATACAGACGATGGTTTCATAAGAACCCAAGGGGAGTATAGCAAAAAGTCCCAATTTGATATGCGTGCACGTGTTCAATTCAATGCGAAGATTAACGACAAGACTGATGCGGTAGTGCGTATGACGACCGATTCTATTGAATTTGGTAATACTTACGATGATAATACAGGTGAATCGACTGGGGCAGCTTACATCGACCGCGCTTATGTGGATCATCGATTTGGCAAATATGTATCTGCAAAAGTAGGTCGTTTTAACCAAGTCATCGGCAATGGTTATTTCTATGATGATGCATTTGATGGTGCTCAAATTAACATCGGCAACGATAAAATTCAATTCCAAGGGGCCCATGGCTATTTCTTAAAAGGAATGTTTACCAATACCTCCGCAGATATGAATGATACCGTTACCTATGCCAGCCTCAAAGGTCAGCCAAATAAACATATCAGCATGGGTGGTTTCTATGCTCGTATGAACTCACCACATAATATGGGCTTCACATTTAGAAAGTTCTATGGTTTCCATACCGATATTAACTTTGATAAGGTTTGGATTGGAGGCGAATGGTTGAAAGCAGCTCATACGGACCACGGTACAGGTTGGACTGCCGGTGTAGGATATGGTCAGTATGATATAGCTAAAAAAGGCACGTGGAATGTGAAAGCCCAATACTTCAATATTGATGAGATGATGGGCGCTGTGTCCTCTAAATGGAACCTTGCCTATGATTCTACACAAACTGAAAATAGTGGTCACTTATGGTTCCACGGCTATAAAGGTTGGCTCGGTACTGTGGACTATGCATTACAAGATGATTTAGGCCTTAGCGTATATGCTGGGTTTAAAGGTAAAACAAAACCAGAACTTGCTAGTTATAAGCGATCCTTGGCTAACTACTACCGCGTAGAGTTAAATTACCAATTCTAATCAAATAGATTGGCACAACTTAATACAATGCAAAAAGATGGCGAAATAAGATGGCAAAATGTATATTTCGTCATCTTTTTTGCTATATTTGCGGTTTTTCTACAGGTGTTGAGGTTACCTTTACAATCCTATGAAAATCCAATGAACTTTTCTCTGAAATATAAAATATTTATTATAATATGTTATACTTATGTTATATTCTGCATATAATGGTTATCACTTATAAGGGGTTAGGGAGATACGTGTTAGTAGAGCCGAATTGCAGATGTGTATGATTCTTTTTTGGAGAGAGGTATAGTTATGAAAAAACAATTTGCCGCTATCTTTGCAGCAACATCTGTGTTGGGTGTAACAACTGCGTTTGCAGCGAACCCATTTTCCGATGTAACCCCTGATTCTTGGGCCTACCAAGCCGTATCTCAATTGGCTAACACTGGCATCATCACTGGCTATCCAGATGGGACTTTCAGAGGCGAAAATGGTATTACTCGTTTCCAAGTAGCACAAATGGTAGCGAAGGCGCTTGCTAACCAAGATCGTGCGAATGCGGAACAACAAGCCTTGATTAACCGTTTGGCTGATGAATTCTCTAACGAATTGAATAACTTGGGCGTTCGCGTGGCTCGTTTAGAGGACCGCGTAGGTAATGTGAAAGTAACCGGCGATATGCGCCTTCGTTATCTTGGTTCCCAAAAGAAAGATGGTAACTATGTAAACGCTGTGGGCGATTACAGCAAAGGTTCCCAATTCGACGCGCGTGCTCGCATTCAATTCAACGCAAAGGTCAATGACCGCACAGACGCTGTCGTTCGCGTAACTTCTGGGGACTTTGAATTTGGCGATGCGACTAATGGTGGTAATGCAACGGCTACTATCGATCGCGCTTATGTAAATCACAAATTTGGTGAACGCGTGTCTGTGAAAGCTGGTCGCTTCGATCAAATGCTCGGCAACGGTTTGATTTACGATGACACATTCGACGGCGTTCAATTCAATGCAGGCAACGACAAAGTTCAATTCCCAAGCAGCCTACGGCTATGCCGTAGCAGGCGCTTTTGACGGTTTAACTAAGAAATCCAACAAAACTTTCACCTATGCAGGCGTTAAAGGTCAACTTAATAAACATGTAAACCTTGGCGGCTTCTATGCCCGTAGAAATGCGCACAAATCTAGTGGTGACGCACTTAGAAACATGTATGGCTTCAGCACAGACATGAACTTTGATAAAGTTTGGGTTGGTGGCGAATGGGTGAAAGCTGCTGGCGTTTCTCACGGTTCTGCATGGACTGCTGGCCTTGGCTATGGTGACTACGACCAAGCAAAACGCGGTTCTTGGGACGTAAAAGCACAATACTTTAACTTCGGCCAAAACTTAGGCGCTGCATCCTCTACATGGGACATCGCTTACGATCTAACTAATACAGCTTGGGCTACAACTGGAGCTGGTGTCACTACTAGTGCGTTGAATTACCAAGGCTTCAAAGGCTGGTTATTAACTGCTGATTACGCATTACAAAAGAACGTGGGCTTAACAGCATACTACGGATTTAATAACAAAACAAACAAGGCTACTGGCGATAACGAAAAACTTTCCAACTACTACCGCCTAGACCTTAACTACCAATTCTAATATGATGATTGGTATCGTTCATAACTAACACAATCCCCTTGATGAGTATCTCGGTACTCTTATCAAGGGGATTTTAAATTAGAACACGCCTGTAGTAATTAGCAAGACGAGCCTGATATAGTGTCTCTAGAATTAGAACAGGCGTGTTCTAATTTGTAAGATAGCCTGATATAGTGTCTCTAGAATTAGAACAGGTGTGTTCTAATTAGTAAGATAGCCTGATATGGTCTCTCCAGAAATAGAACAGGCCTGTTCTAATTTTTAGGAGAGGTATTAAAGGGCTTCGTCAATACTACAGGCCTGTACTAATTTTCAGATGAGATATTAATAGAACAAGGCCTTACCTCTAGAATTAATATACCCTCTCGTGATATATTACAGATAAGTAGTATTTTTTTACGTTTATATGTATAAGGAGATACTCTATGTTTCGCTTTCAAAGTGAGTTATTATTACGTTTACAGCAACAATTTGTATCTGAACATGAGGCTGAATTCAAATCTATTGAGGATTTGATAGAAGCATTTATGACTCAATATAATCGTGGTGATTTTAATGATACGATAGAAATGAAATTACGTGATTTATACGAGGCTGCAAAAGAGGCTGATACGACTGAGGAATCAAAGAAATTGTACAATAAGATTCTTGCGTTATGTCCTGATGAAGTAGATGCTAAACGGGAACTTATAGCTCTTGAGTTGCATCCAAGTTTCAACTTCATCAGCTAAAACAGCTAGTAGAATCGTTGAAAAAACCTAAGAAAATGGATTGGCATATAATCGAGGCTCGTCCTTATATGCGATGCCTCATCGATATGGGGATGATATATTTAGAATACAATATGTATCATGATGCGATTGCATGCTTTACTCCTGTCTTTCACGGGGACAAGCAAGACCATTCAGGATTCCTTGTATACATGATGGTTGCTTGTTGTGGCGCTGCCAATTGGGATCGTGGTCGCAAGGTGTATCAGCGCTATCTCGCATGTTGTGATGATATACAAAATGCATTTAATCAGGCTCCGGATATCATGTTACCGATGCATATGCTGTATATTTTATTGGCTTTGCAGTGTGGTGAAAGCAAGATTGCCCATGATGTATTAGCAGATCTTGTTGATGAATATGAAGATATTGATTGGTTATTACAAGATGCAACGCGTTGGAACGATTTTGTAGAAGATCATTTAGAGGCTATTATGTATATGGTAGACCAAGTAATCGACATAGATTTTGATCCACGAGAATTAATAAGCTTATATACTGCTATCTCATTTTTACCAACTCAATTGGTGGATTTTGAAAGTCCATTATGGCAGATTTTATATGATGCGTATGAACGTGTTACTGGTCGAACTGTTGCGAATCGGTACTCTAATGATAGTTATATAGGAAAACGCGAGTCCGCTCATATGAGTCCCGTAGAGGTTGCTAAAGGCGGGGCTGTGCGTAGCAATCCGGTATATGATAATATACGGTTTGGTGCACAAATTACGCTTTCACAAGCCGGCCTATACACAGTAGCTGATTTTAAAACAGTTACTAAACAAGAAGTATTGATGTTACCGGGCATTGGTAAAAAAACGGTGGAACAACTAGAGCATAATGGTGTTATATTTAAAGTCTAAGATGTGACTTGAGTTCACTAGCTATCCTAGGATAACTAAGGGCTATTTGTCTTTTCCAAGACAAATAAGAGCCACAATTTTCTTCTCATATTTACAAATGATAAAATATAAATTATAATTTAAGATAATTTATAATTTGTTTACATTGTAAGAGTGAGAGGACTATTATGAGACATGTATGTAAAGCAAAGCTATCGCTAGCTGTGGCACTGGCGATTGCTGGATCTGTAATTCCCAATATGGTGGTAGATGCGGCTTATACCGCTCCGTATACTGATAATACAGATTTTGTAGCTAACAGTGATGATATGATACGTGTATTCCCAGAATACGATAAAAATATATCTTCTATAGTAGCGAATGGTGGTATGGTTATTATTGAAGATGGGCGTTCTAATATTGACTATGGTCATAGTGCATTTGCTACCAGTAAAAATGGTGGTACCATTACATTGAAAGAAGGTGTATATAATTCTGGTAGAGTGAGTACACCTGTTGCTCTTGCTCAAGGTGGCGCAATTAATATAGGCGTTCAGGACCAAGATGGCCAGTTTACGGGTGATAAAATATTCGTTGAAGGCGATGTTATAGTTAAATGATCCAGTTCACGACTCAACCATCAATATCGGTATAGATGGTGAGGAATCCTATTGGTCTGGGCTAGCTTTCAATTTAGCTGATGAACATGATCGGCATTATAATAATATCAATGTGTTCCTTGGTGAAAGAGGGGCTTGGGAGCTATTGTATCAAGGTGGTCTTAATGGCACTAACCTTGATAGCAGTACTATGCCTAGCCGTGTACATCGACTCGTTGGTTCAACGAATCGCAATTTCCAAAATGGGGTAGAGCAAAATGAGCATAATAAACTCTATATTGATAAACTCGAAGGCCATGTGAATTTTATTTATGATCCTAATGATGAATATGCAGATACCGAAGATCCAGAATATACACCGCCAACCACAACATATAATGGTTTAACGGCTGATTCCTTCTGGGGTGGTGACATTCATATCACAAGTGCAGCCCCTAATTCTGGCGCTCATCTATACACTAGCCGCAAAGGACTAGACTTGTCTACTGAGGATAATGTAAACAAGGTTTTAGATAATCTTGCACATAAGGTGTATTACCATAACTATGTGACTGGTGAAAGAAACCTTGAAGGCACAGTAGCCATTGCTTCTGAAGGTGCTGAATCTGGTCGTTTCAAGGTAGTAACGTCTGGCTATGCTAAAGAAGGTGCTATTACATGGCAAGCGGATCAAAATGGTCAAGGTAAATATGTGTACGGTAATACAACAGTAACACCTACACCGCAACCAGTGCCAACACCAACACCGGCGCCACAACCAACACCAGCACCGCAACCGGCGCCACAACCAACACCAACACCGCAACCGGCACCAACGCCAACACCGGCACCAGCGCCACAACCAGCACCGGCGCCACAACCAACACCGGCACCGCAACCGGCACCAGCCCAATCAACGGCATATGATACTCCGCATATGCGTGGTGCTCGTTCTGCGATTATGAGCAACATCAACGGCTGGCGCACATTAACAAATACTTACCGTCCTCGTGCATTGCAACAAGGCGCAACAACAGGTATTTGGGCCCATATCGGTGGCGGTCAATATAGCTATGATGCACAAGGTATTGATACCGACACAACCTATACACGCATTCAAGGTGGTTACGACGCTAAAACTGGTAGCGGTTGGACCGTAGGCGGTCAAGTGTCTTACCTTCGTGGCCATGATGATTATGTGTTCAATGGCTCTGGCAAAGAAAAGGCCTTTGCTGTTGGCGCCTATGGTTTGAAAGACATCGGCCGAGATCAATACATTCAACTTGAATCCCAAGTTGGTCGTGTAACGAATACTTTCACAGCTCGTAATGAAATTGGTGAAAGCCTATCTGGCGAAACGAAGGCTAATGCATACACTATCGGCGCTCGCTATGGTAAAACTGTGAAATTACAAAATGGTGTATACATCGAACCGCAAGCACAATTGAGCTATACTCACTTTGGTGGAGATAGCTTTAATGCAGGCACCATGCATGTAGACCAAGTCGGTGTAAGCAGCACTGCTGGCGGTCTTGGCCTTGAAATTGGTAAGACATTTGGCTCAGGGAGTATCTATACTCGTGTCGGCGTTAACCATGCCTTCTCTGGCTCGGTAAAAACTACATACACAAGTGGTTCTACTGTGAAATCAACAGAACAAGACCTTAAAGGGACATGGACTGACCTTGCATTCGGTGGCCGCTATGGCATCAATGCTAACAACAGCCTTTATGCTGATATTAGCACCGGATTATCTGGCGACTATAAAGCAGGCTGGTCTGTAAACGCTGGATTTACACATAAATTCTAAGATATGTTTACCTAAAATAATCTGAGGATATAGTCGATATATAAATAGCCCCAGAGTACTAATAGCTGTATATATTAGCTGTTAGTACTTTGGGGCTTTTATAAATTAACTCATATATCTGTATTTATAGATGCTTATTGCTTAAAACAAAAGTTCTCTTTATAATTAGTTTAAGATAGTCAGCGAGGTTGGGCCTCTCTTCGTTAATGGAGGGAGGGGTGCTCTATGAGTGATTATGAGTTAATCATGATAATTCTAGAGGTGATGACTGTTGTTATTGCCTTTGGTGCACTTGTGGCTCTTATTTGTCTTGGAAAAGACAAATAGCCCTTCGTTATCCTAAGGTAACTAGGTAACTGAAAGGCCATTTCATCACTTTCGTATTTTTTGAGATGAGCCTGACGGAACTACTCGCTTGGCTATCTTCTTTTATTATAAGGAAAATTATATATATCGTCAAATCCAAATAAACTTAATCAATTATATGGTGTCTCTAGAATTAGAACACGCCTGTAGTAAATTCCGAACCTTCGTACATGCCTTTTAAAAATTAGTACACGCCTGTACTAATTTTTTTAGAAAGAGCTATTAAGGGGCTTGAACAATGCTACAGGCCTGTACTAATTTCTAAGAAGGGTTATCAAGGTGTGCTTCATTGATACTACATTCTATATTCATGAAAATACTATGAAAAATATTTTATATATGATACACTTACAATGTATAAATATTTTGATGATAATAACCTGTATATAATGACTTATGGTGGTTATTAATAGTTAATTTTAATCGTGTATAGTTAGTGTTTTTGTGGGGTAAGATTATGAAAAAACAAATTACCGCAATGTTAGCAGCAACGGCTGTATTGGGCGCAACAACTGCATTTGCTAACAATCCATTTTCTGATGTGAGCACAGATTCTTGGGCTTATCAAGCTGTATCCCAATTGGCTGCAGCAGGTGTTGTGAATGGCTATCCAGATGGGACTTTCAAAGGGCAAAAAGAAATTACTCGTTTTGAAATGGCTCAAATGATTGCAAAAGCAATGGCTAATCAAGACCGGGCTAATGCGGAACAACAAGCGATGATTAATCGTTTGGCTGACGAATTCTCTAACGAACTGAATAATTTAGGAGTTCGCGTTGGTCGTTTGGAAGATCGCGTAGGTAATGTGAAAGTAACAGGCGATATGCGTCTTCGTTATTTGGGGGCACAAGAAAAGAATGGTCACTATGTAACTGATAGAACTAATCTTGATTCCCGTGATTATAGTCAACGTTCTTTATTTGATGCTCGTGCTCGCGTTCAATTCAATGCAAAGGTTAATGATCGTACAGAAGCAGTAGTTCGTATGACTTCTGGTAATATTGAATTTGGTGATGCACATACTCCATCTGGTGTAGGCGCTATTGGTTTGAAACCTGGTACTGTAACTATTGATCGTGCGTATGTAAATCACAAATTTGGTGAAAAGAGTATCCGCTAAGGTTGGTCGTTTCCAACAAACATTTGGCAATGGTTTAATCTATGACGATACATTTGATGGTGCTCAATTTAATGCGGGGAATGATAAAGTTCAATTCCAAGCAGCATATGGTTATGCTGTTGAAGGTGGCTATGCAACCGATGAATATGGCGAACGTACAATTGATAGAGATAAAAACTTCACCATTACATATCTTTCGGTTTGAAAAGGTGAATTGAATAAACATGTAGCCCTTGGTGCATTCTATGCTCGTCACAACAAGGAAAAATCATCTAACAATGATATCCGTAACATGTATGGCTTCAGCACGGACATGAACTTTGATAAAGTTTGGGTTGGTGGTGAATGGGTGAAAGCTCCTGGCGTTTCTCATGGTTATGGTTGGACTGCTGGCCTTGGTTACGGTGCGTATAATCAAGCTAAACGTGGTACATGGGATGTGAAAGCACAATATTTCAACTTTGGTGAAAACATGACTGCTCAATCCTCCACATGGCAAATTGGCTATGATGATACTACTAGATACCTTGATAACACATCTACATTTGTAACTAAATTACGTGGCTTCAAAGGTTGGTTAGCAACTGCAAACTATGCAGTACAAGACAATGTAGGCTTAACTGCATACTACGGCTTCAATAACAAGACAAACAAATCTACTGGTGATAATGAAAAACTTTCTGATTACTACCGTATAGATCTTAACTACCAATTCTAATGTGATGATTGGTATCGTACATAACTAAAATAATCCCCTTGATGAGTATCTAGGTACTTAACAAGGGGATTTTAAATTACTACAGGGCTGTACTAATTTATGAAATATCATATATTTATTAATTTCATTTGAATTTGACGATATATATAATTATCTTTATAATATAAGAAGATAGTCAGACGAGTAGATCCGTCAGGCTCATCTCAAGAAACAGAAAAGTGATGAAATGGCCTTTCAGTTACCTAGCTATCCTAGGATAACGAAGGGCTATTTGTCTTTTCCAAGACAAATAAGAGCCACAAGTGCGCCAAAGGCAATAACAACAGTCATTACCTCTAGAATTATCATGATTAACTCATAATCACTCATAGAGCACCCCTCCCTCCATTAAAGAAGAGAGGCCCAACCTCGCCGACTATCTTAGGTTAATTATAATGCGAACATATGAGTTAAGCAATAAGCATCTATAAATCATCTATAAATACAGATATACGAATTAAAGGAGAATAAGGGGCTTAACCAATACTACAGGGCTGTACTAATTCTAAATAGGTATGTCAAAAAAACGCAATCTCAGAAAATGTGGTATAATAAGTTGTTAAATCGTATACAATCATTTTTATACCTACACAATCTACCTACCATTAGTATATATTAATGTATATATTAAGATGTGATTCATATAATATATATAGTATTAATATAGGTAGTAATTCATAATGAGGAGGCCTCATGTTTCAACGTATATGCGCAGTGGCTATGTTTGTAGCAGCGCTGTTTATATCTGTTATACCCAATGCCGATGCTCGGCAAGATATTTATGCTTTCACCTATAATGGCAATAATTGGTATGTGGACCGCGACTCGATTGACCGCAGTAAACCGGATGGGTTGCTACATTTTACGGTATATACTATGATTGGTTTGCGTTATGATGTGGCCAGTGGTAGTGAGTATTACAACGCTGATGTATATTATTACGATCAAAAATTGTCTACCGAAGGTGGTCAGTTATTATATCGCAACCCAGGTATCTTGGCGGCGGCTCGTGTGGCACGTCAACAACCAGATGCGCCTAAACAAGCACCAAAACCAGTGGTAGCACAGCAAACAGCATCTCAATCGATAGCAGCTCAAACGGCGGCTCAATCTGTAGCGCCAACAGCACCACAACCAAATATCGTCAAGGCTTTATCGACACCGGTTCAAGCCCCTGTACCTGCTAATGGTCCTGTGAAAGTAAACACTCAAATACCTATTGTATTACCAACAGGCCCAGTGAAAAAGGTGGCGGCTAAAACGGTGATGACCTTCCATAATACATCGAAACAAACGACAGGTACGACATCTGAATCCGATGAAACAGAGGCTAATCGTACTCGTAAGTAATCCTAAAAACTGCAATTTAGTCTTATGTATACTGAGAATGTATCAGTTACAGTATATATGACTAGGTTGCAGTTTTTATTTTGTATATATGAGGCTGTCTGAAGAAATTTCTAACTTGTAATCTGTATGCATTCCTTTTTATCAATATGCGGAATCTGCAGGTTGAAAATTGTGGTCTTTTAATGAGGCATTAATGAAATAGATGGTATATAATAGAATGTATAAAGTGTTAACAATAGGACTTATGACTGGGAGGGCAGAGGTTTAACCGTAACTTGATTGTATTTGAGCTGTCAATAGAGGGTAGAGAGATATGAAGCAGTTCGTAAAGAGGATGGCTTGCGGTGTATTGGCAATAGCCATGATAGGCATCCTTGTAGGGTGTAGTCGAGAGACGCCGAGTACGACGGCAAGTTCTGACCGTGCGCCCGTAGGGTATAAGGCGATTGCCGCCATGAATGCGTCGGCTGCGGAAAAGGCGGACCGCAGTGTGCGTACGATGTCACAAGAGGACAAGATTGGTCAGTTAATGTGTATCGGTCTAGATGGCACTACATTTGATGAGTCACAAAAAGAATTAGTACGTAAATATCGCGTAGGTGGTATTGTATTAGATAATGATAATATGGAATCTAAGGAACAAGTGCGGGCTTTCACAAAAGGCATACGAGATACTGCGAATACGTCCAGCCTCATGCCACCGTTCATCGCCATGAATCGGGAACGCATGCAGTATAGACCTAATTTGATGCTGCCTTGGACGGACCCTAAGTTGTTATCGAAGCAGGGGCTTGATGCGGTGTCGAGTCTAGCGACGCGCACGGCCATTGAGATGCGCGACCTTGGGTTCAATCTCAATTTGGGTGTCATGGTGAATACCCACTCGTTTTACTCGTACACGAGCGATGTGGACCGGGCGGCGCACATCGGTGAGACCATTACTAAACGCTATGCGGCGAATCGCGTGTTTACGGGGTACCAATATTTTCCAGGCGGCGCTGATTACACGGTGCCGGGCATGAAACTAGATGCGTCGAAGGCGAGCCTCATGGACGATGATGGCCGCATTTTTGCTCAGCTCATCGATGCGACGCGTGACGAACATCCTATGATTATGGTAAATGCTGTGAAAGTAACCTCTATTGACGCCAATCAGCCGGTGAGTCTATCTAAACCGATCATTACAGATTGGCTACGGAATGAACTGGGCTTTGAGGGCGTCGTGATGACCGATGATATCGAGGTCGGCGCTGCTATTGCTGGTATATCAATAGAGGATTATGCGGTGCGTACCATTAATGCAGGCAGCGACATGGTTATCCTTTGTAAGCATGCCAAGCACATCAAGGCAGTTCACGATGCGTTAACACAGGCTGTAGAGAATGGAACCATTTCCGAAGCACGCCTTGATGAATCGGTACGCCGCATCATGCTCATGAAATTTAGCAATGACCGATAGATATGGCTTACAACTGTAAGCTTTAATAATAAGAATGTAAAATTAGGCATAGAAACTCTTTTCTTGTAATAATGTACCCTCTTTACTGGACAACCAGTACAAGGGGTACATAGCATAATGGGAAAAGAGTTTTTTTATGTGTAAAAAATGAATTTATTATCTATTTGTTAAAATTTGCAAGATATATTTTATAGTTTATTTAAAATATGATATAATAAACTCCTGAGAACTATTTTAAGGGAGGTGAGATCTTATATGAAATGTAGTAACCATGAGGCGGTCATTGACGCTATAATGGAACTATACAATCAGGACCGCATGGAAATGAGTGTTGTACACGGTCCTTACAGCGTTGGTAAAACGTATATCGCTAGAGCGTTACAGGCTCGATTAGGCAAGGGTCATACAATATATCTGCTTGGTCGCTTGGCGAATGAGTCCATTCATATTCGATCAATTGAGAGAGAACTAAAGGTGTCATCAGGGTCTTTTAAGACCTTAGAGGATGCATTGCGTGGCGTTTTTCAAGCAAGTCTTGACAAACGGATATTGTTTATCATCGATGATTATCCTTCATTTGTGGATACGGTTCCACAAGCGCCTATCATATTGCGTGACTTGATGGAAACCTATCGCGACCATGGCAAAGTATTCGTACTTCTCATGGGAACCCATGTAGAGGAGTTGAAAGGTCGAATTCTTGGCGAATCAAGTTTGATTGCAGCCTATATTCATAATTATTTCAAGGTCAATCCGTTCACACTTGATGATGTGAGAGCATTAGGTTGGGACTATACGGACGAAGATCTTGTTAAGGTATACCATGTAACAGGTGGTATGCCGGGGAACCTTGTGCATATAGATCCCGCCTTATCGGTAGATGAAAATATTGTGCGTCTATTCTTTAAACCACAAGGCATATTATGTACGGAACCACAACGATTGCTCATGCGCTACATTCGTAATGTAGGCGCCGCTAATGCGATTCTCTATGCGTTGGCACAACTGGATAAGCCGTTCTATACAGAATTATGTCATGCCAGTGAGCTTAAGAGTGGTACCTTTGCAACCCGTATGGCCGACCTCTTAGATATGGAAATTATTGGACGTATTCAAGGTGGTAGCCGTGGTCCATTGCGTTACGCAGATTACCATTTTGTGAATACTATGTTCCAATTTGGTACCAGTTCGTGTTCCCAAATCTTGAGGAAATTAATTGCGGTCAAGGGCAGTACATTTACGATACAGTTGTAAAACCCGCATTAGCTAATAGCATATAATGGGGACGTATTTCTGAAAATTTTTCTAAATTAACGCACTTTACTGAAATAGGTTTGTAATTATACACAAATACATATGTAACAACAAAAATTCCGCTGTAAATCTATGCATTTATGGCGGAATTTCTCGTTTGTCTAAATACTCAATTGGGTGTATATTCCAAGTAAGCCTAGGCAGAAAGGAACGAATATGAACGTGAAACATGTGGTTTGTCCCCAAAAGGTATTACAAGCGGTGACAGACCTTAGTTTAGTGCGCGTCTGCCAAGAACGTCGTGTATCGGTGCTCAGTACGGAACGAGCCGTGTGGCCTATCGAGGAGTTGACTATTGATGCGGCACAAATCGAGCTATGCCGACGCTATCGGCCGCTTATCATGCGGTATGCAACCCGATGTAGTACGGCTATGATGACGGATGACGTCGAATCATTTCTGTGGATCATCTTTATCGAATCCATCTATAGCTTTCACACATCGGGAAAGGTACCATTTTCTGGCTATGTGAAAGCAGCCATTCATTATGGTTATCTTAATTTTTATAAACAATCAGCTCATCAGTGGTGCCACGAGTTGACCTTGCCTCTATGTACCGGTGATGATGTATCAGAGCCCGCGATGGATCAGTTCCCTAGCGATGTGAATCTTGAACGAGATATTGTCGGTACGGTAACAGAACACGAATTGCGCAATCGTCTGTGGTCTGCTTTCAGAAAACTGCCACGGCAGCAACAACAGTTATTGTATGCCCTATATCGAGATGGCAAGAGTTGCGCAGATATAGGCTGTGAAACACATCAGTCTAGACAGGCTGTGCAACAACGCCATCAAAAGGCCATCGACCAATTGCGGTACTATATGATGGTAGCTGATAACAAACAATTCAATATGCAAGATATGCAAAATATGAATAGTTATAATTAGAGTTAAAAGAAATAAAAATATTTTTTTAATTTATATATTTACAGCTTGTAATTATAGGTATACAATTAACTCATAAGTGCTGCTAAAGCACATTTATATAACACGTGTTATTTATACAATTTTACAAGAGGAATTCCTTAGTTTTATTACTCATTAATCTTAAGAAAGGTTATAATGATGCATAATACAGCGTATCAAAAGGTAAGTAATAAAGAATCAATTTCTTGTAATCCAAATACAATATATGGCGATGTAGATCACCATATATGTTGCTTAATCCCTGTTTACATAGATGGTGGTGACTGCACCGCCTGTTACTATGTAGATGGTCGACGTGATATCATTCACAAATCCATTAAAACGGTATTGCGAGAGATAGCACGACATGAGGGTGTTCTAGCAAACGGTATTCAATCAACGAGACGGTCAAAGCCGATGTATACGGATCCACGAACGTTAGGTCCTAACATGACATTTGCTTGTCTTAAAGCACGGAAACCAATTGCGCGCGATGTAGTGTATGGTTTATTCAACGTTATCATTCCATTTCAATACCATATTGAGCCAGGACCAGAACCACATACAACGTATATCATCATAGGAGACTTTGATCCTATACTCGTATTTCATTCCCCTGACCACGTGCAACGCAAACTACGGGATGCTATGTTAGAGCATTTAGATTATACGAAACGGATGCTTGCTAAATTGAGTACCTGCGGTAACCCTTATGTGGTGGCTGAAATCTATGGCGCATCGAGAACATTAGCGGGAGTATAACAACACATGTTTAGAGAGTCTGGGAGGGACGTAATATGAATTACGCAACAAAATTACGTGTGATAACAATGGTTAGTTTGCTTGGTGTATCTTCTATCGGGTTGGTTCAAGCTGCTGATACACCTATCGTTTCAACTGGTGGTGTGGCTTATAATATTGGCATACCAGGAGATTCTAAGTTTACTTATTCGGACAATGTATCCCTTGGTGGACAAGCGGGGACTACTAATGGCAATTCATATCTAAAACTGGTGGTGATCCTAATGCAACGGGAAATAATATTGCCATTGGCCGTATTTCTTTGAATGGCTCTAGTGGTGGTGGTAATGTTGCTTTGGGGGGCAAGACATTTTTAGAGGGGAAAGGTGACTATAATTTCCTCGGTAATTTTGCGGCAGGTTTCAAATCTACCATATCCAATACAATTGCTATTGGAGCTTTCGCTGGCTCCAATGCTACAGGTAATAAAAACGTGTGGCTTGGCAATGGACAAGGCGCTGGTAGTAATGGCAACAATACTGTGTTAATCGGATCTAATTCCACAGTTGATGGTAATTTTAATTATGGCGTAGGTCATAATGCTGTATTAAAGGGTGAAAGCAATGCTGTTGTTGGTGCGTATAATCATGTAACGGCAAATAATACCTATGTACTAGGTGATCATGTAACGACAACTTTAGATAAAGCAGTTGTGCTTGGCAGTCGTTCCACTGCTGAAAGTAGTGATGTGGTGAGCACTCCAAGCTATACCTATGCAGGTGGTACCGTTAACTTTGCCGGTACTGCACCGGTATCCACCGTATCCGTAGGCGCTACCGGTCAAGAACGGACGATTACTCATGTAGCGGCAGGCCGCGTAAGCGCGGATTCTACGGATGCCATCAATGGTTCCCAATTATATGGTGCGAACCAACAAATCGATAATCTATATAACAAAATTAGCAACATTGGAAAAGAGGCCAACAAAGGCGATGCTCGTGCTGCGGCACTAGCTGCATTACATCCAATGCAATTTGATCCAGATAATCGAGTACAAGTGATGGGTGGTATTGGCCACTACAAAGATGCCAATGCGCTAGCCCTCGGTGTGGGGTATTATCCAAAGGAAAACTTGCTCCTCACTGCAGGTGCTACAGTTAATGACCACATCATGGCCAACCTTGGTGTATCCTATAAATTCGGTGAAAACAAAACGCTACAAAAAATCTCTCCTGCGTCCTATAATGCTCTCGAACAACGGGTTGATACATTGGAGGCTCAAAATAAAAAGTTACAAGAAACAGTAGATATGCTCGTGCAAAAATTGAATAACAGATAATATTGAGATACTCAGATAGCTGTATAATATAAACAGATCATTCATAAAAACCTCAGTATATAAGCGGATAGTTAGTCCATTGCGATTAACTATCCGTTTTTTTATTATATTAATTATCTTATAAATCTGTTGATAAATTTAAGATAATTATAAACAAACTATTTACAAATATTTAAAATATGATAATATAATTCATGTAAACATCATGAATAAATGATGAGTGAGAGATCGTATTATGTATTTGTTTATAAATGGAGAGGGAAGATTATGAACAAACGGAAACGCTTATTGGCGATATTGATTAATGGTATGTTGTTGTCTAGCTTATGTGTGGCTAGTGCAGCGGGTGTTACTGTAGGTGCTGGTAATGGTATTGCTTATGGAACAGGTAGCAATGCGCCAAAGATTGAAAACGTAGCAATTGGTAATGGTGCTAAGATTGGGTATTCTAATGGCGCCAGTGCTGCTACAGGAGATATTGTAGTCGGTAACGGTGCTAACATCAATAACTATGCTAGCCAAGGTGGTAGTGTTGCAATCGGTAAAAATGCAAAAGTTGAAAATATGGCTGGTGGTGTTGAGGCTAGCTTTGCATTAGGTCAAACAACATTTAGTGGTAGTTGGTTCTCTTCTGCAAGAATTCCTGCAGATCCAACAAAGGTAGTAGGTAGCGTAGCAATTGGTGACAATACATTTGCTCGTACTGGCAGTACCATGATTGGTTCCCATAACTATAAAGGTGAACTTGGTGATACTACAGTAGATACAGCAACTACTCGTAAAGATGCATTGAATGCGTATGCCACTACAGTAGGTGCTAATAGCTTTACTAATGGTGCATTTGCTACTAATACAGGTACTTATAACATCATTTCCAGTGGATATAATGGTGGCCGTATGGCAAATCCTGTTAAGAACTTGGGATCTACTATTAATGGTTCTTTAAATAGTATCGAATCTAAACAGCTAATAACTATTACTCTGGTGTTGCTAATAGCATTGTTGGTACAGCAAACCGAACTTTCAATTCCAATGGCTCTATTATCATGGGTGCTGGCAACGAAATCACTAATTCCGTTACATCTATTGATGGTGCACCGGAGGATGGTGGCAATTCTGCGAAGGAATTAGCTGAAAAATTCCGTGAAGCCGTAAAAGAATCTAACGGTGGCGGCGCAACGATGGCCTTCGGTGGCGGCAATAAGGCAGATTATACATTACGTACATCCCTGATTGGTGTAAACAATACCGTTACGGGCGTACGTGGTGACCAAAGCAAGGACAATTTAGCACTTGGCGTTGGCAATACAGCTACGAATGTGCAACATATGACTGCTATCGGTTCCAAGAACGCTGTATCCGATGCTAAGAATACTGTCATCGTTGGCGATAACCGTACCGTAACAGGTGCTAATAATGCTGTTATTATCGGCTCTAGCGACAATGGAACGACAACAACTGTTCATGATGCAGTGGCCCTTGGTCATAACACAGACGTATCCACCGAAGGTGGTGTAGCACTTGGTAGTGGCTCTAAAGCAACGGTAACAGCAGGTGCGGTTGGTTATGATATCCTTACTAATGCGCCATCTACCGATACATCTGCTACCTTGGAAATCCACAGCATCTGCTGTGTCCGTTGGTGATGTAGCAAATGGCGTAACGCGTCAAATCACATCCGTTGCTGCTGGTACAAATGATACTGATGCGGTAAACGTGGCACAACTTAAACGATTACATGACATGATATCCGTGAATGCATACAATACTGTCAACGTTCAAGGGGATGTAACGAATCTTAAAAAAGATGTATCCCGCTTAGATAAACGCGTTAACAAGGCCGTAGCTGGTTCGGCTGCATTGGCGGCCCTTCATCCGCTCGACTTTGATCCAGATGCAAAATGGGACTTTGCGGCTGGCTATGGTCATTACGATAATGGCAATGCTGCTGCACTAGGCGCGTTCTATCGTCCTAATGAGGACGTTCAATTGAGCGTAGGTTCCACTGTAGGTAATGGAGAAACTGTTGTGAATGCCGGTCTTTCTGTGAAAGTCGGTGCTCATAGCAATGTATCTCGTTCTCGCGTGGCCATCGGTAAAGAAGTGCTAGAACTTAAGAAAACCGTAGCTCTTCAAAATGCACAAATCCAAAAATTGACAGCCCTCTTAAACGATGTGGCAGGTACGCATATGAAAGCAGACCGCACTACACTATTCCCAGATGTGGCTAGCAACCACTGGGCTTACGAAGCCGTAAGCGATTTATCTCGTCGTGGCTTAGTAGAAGGCTACCCAGATGGCACATTTGGTGGAGATCGTTTATTAACACGTTACGAATTTGCAGAAATCGTATATCGTGCCCTTCAAAACGGCGTACAAGTAGACGAACAACTGGTAACAGAATTCAGCCCTGAAATGGCATTGTTCCGCGTTGACACAGTGGCTAAAAATAGCCAAGGACAACCGACAATTGAACGAGTTAGAGTGAATAATAAGAAGTAATAAAAAGGCAGATAGATATCTCAATATGAGGTACCTATCTGCCTTTTTACTTTTGAGGAATATGACTATCTCTGTTTATATATTTAGGATAGTGTTTGTTGAAACTTGCTAAATCTATCAAGGATATTACTTGGTAAAGACGTAAGTTTGCAATAATCAGAAAATAATGATCTTCTTAGTTGATTTTGTTCATCTGTGGGATTGTTGAAAATAGTATTTTTAAATTCCGTAATAAACAATGCTTTTAGATATGATGTCTTTAGAAATAAAAAGTATGATTAATATTGTGGAATAGAGGCCTTTGCATGCTGCTTTATCAATATTAAGTGGTTGTTTTAGGTCTTTAGTTAGATAAATCAGATAAGGCAGTATTTTTATATAGTTGTTTAGGTTGAATTGATTTATGACTTCTAAATTGAACAAAATGAAGATTATGTGCTGCTAAATTTCTAAAGGAACGTACATTTTTCAAGACCGTTTCTAATAATATCGACCCTTTGATTATATTCAATCCCAGGAGCATTTTCGAACAATATATCAGTAATAGGCTCTTTTTCTTGGCGATTAAGTACACAGAACAAATTAATTGCATCACCGAATGATATTTTTTTAAATAATATCCATGGAGGAATATGGTTATGGTTTTCTTTTATAGTGTTTAGTAGGCATTTTACATTTAGCTGTATCTGTTAAAAGAGGTAATATTTCTGAAAGTACATTATCTTTTAAATGATATACCTGAATTATATGTTTGATAGTTATTGGTATCCAGATATTTTTGTTTCATCTACACCAAAGGAAGAAGCAATTGAATAGGCTAACAAATTTTTTTAAACATATTCTCTATAAATAGACTGTATTTCATAATAAAAGCCTGAATACTTTTATCTAGCAAATACAATTCATACAGGTATTCTATAGATAGTCCTGGCTTAAATTTGCCATTTTCCATTAGTGTACTTTTGTACCCATTAACGAGATCGTAATAGGATATAGATATTAATGCATGCTTAGCAAATTCGATATCATTAATCATAAGCCCATAGTCATTTTGTAGCTTAGTGATTTGTTCATCATAGGTTTTAAAGGGTTTATCGTAGGCCATATAGATATAGACTCCAGAATAAAAAGAAACCCGCTACAATTAAGTAGCGGGCATGGTGATATGCTCAAAGGCAATATCGTTTTACTACCTAATTTATAGCATAAAAGAAAGTTAAGTGTCAATATATATAATATTATTCATTCGTTAATTGAGCGATGTCACCAACACTAATAGGAGTTATTGTGGGTGGCATAGGCATAGGAGTAGGTGTAACACCAGATAAAGTCATTTCCTCTTTTTTTGTTTGTTTTAGTAGAGACTGTAAAAGGACTGAGCACATTTATAGTTGAATAATTAAATAATTTACATTCAGAAAAATTGTTCATAAGGTACATGTATTTCAACTATTGCTTTTATAGCATCATAAGTACCGTAATCATGTTCATCTATAAGAATATGAGGGCCTTTTTTTCTATAATTCTAAGAGTTTGTCCACGCTTAGCGCCCTTACTCAGACCATAATTAATGAGAATCGTATTAGAATTTGGAATAGCAATAACTTCATATTCTTTAAATGACATGTTAAAACCTCCTTTTGCCTATGTTTTTACTTTATGGATTGTATCTTAAAAGAAGCAATCTTATTTCTCAAAATACCCCAACATTTCAATGTGTGTTAACACTTCGTCCATGTATTCTTCGGTCGGTACAACGTAGTTATAGCCGTCCTTGGTGGTGCGGTTAACAGTTAGGTTTTCGTCGAGGTTGGCGATTAAATCGGCTCGAGAGATTGGTTTAGCCAATTGTTTCATCACATATAATAGGCCATTATCGACGTCCCCGTCCACTTGGTTGTACATGTTACCCGGTGTGAGGTATTGGCTGCCGCCTTTTTCCACAATGGTTTCGATGTATTTAATAAAGCGCTCTGGGATGTAGCTTTCATTTTCAACAAACGGCGTGCGAGGATAGGAAGAACCGTAAATGTTAAGGTTGTCCGTCACGATGAGTAGGAACAGACGTTGATATAACACGTCTCCATCGATGACATAGCCCGGATAGTGGGAACTAATATAGTTGACGATATCCTGAACGGTAAATTCCCTTGAACGTATCCATCAACACCTTGATAGCGATGTGAACAGTATTGGTCCAGTCCTCAGGAACGCCCTTCACATTTCTAGACGGCGCCATAAAGTACAGGTTGTTCAAGATATCTTGGGTTACCGTTTCGTCGTGGTTGATCTTGTCCTCGTTGGACAGTTTCGTCAATAGGCTCATGCGGAATTGCGTGTCGTACACGTAATCGTAGAACTGTTCCTTGTCGATATAATTGCCGTTGGATAGGGTGGAAATGTTTTTTTCCACGTCTCCTGAAAGCCAGGTAATGAAGGATCGTTGTAATGATTCGTCACCTACATAGGCACAGCCGTGTTGACGAGCTCGTTCGATGAAATCGGATACATACACTGGATCATTGTAGGTTTCCAAGTACTCGTGTGCTACGTAATAATCGTTGGATTGCAACACGCGGTTGATGTTGTTAATTTTGTAATTCGATTGTGCCCGAGAACGATCGTCGCTGTTCATCGTTTCCGCTACAAGCTTTAACACACTCTTCGTATACAACGTGCGTTCTAATAAACCCTCATCTTCCGCCCGTTTATCCGCGTACAACATGATATCGCGCAATTGCTCCAAGCGTTTCCAGCCAGGGTACGTATTGTACGATACATAAGCGATGCCGCGGTTCGATAAATTCTCGCTACAAATATCGAGAATTTTGTCTTTCACCATGTCCGGTACCCAAGACCAGATACCATGAACGATGATGTAATCGAAGGTGCCGAAATTCGTATCCACGTCCATAATGTTTTTTTCGAGCAACGTCACATTCGTAAGGCCGATGGATTCGATAATCTCCTTGCCGTGCTCCACCTGTACGCCGGATAAATCGATGCCTGTGAAAGTCGCCGTAGGGTAGTACATCGCTTGTGGGATGATATTACCGCCGCAGGATGCGCCAAGCTCTAATACGCGCGCCTTGCTCGGCGCCACCGGATCAAGTCCATAAATCTTAGCCTTAGCATACAAATTATTAATATTCGTGCTAGAAAATGGCTTTGAAATATAAAGGAACGTATCGTAGGACGCCTTTAAATCATTAATACCCTTTTCCACATCCGTAGGCACGTCCATAGTATGCGTTGGCGTATCCGTTGCATCCGGTTTAGATACGACATTCTTGTTTGTTGCCGTTTCAGCAGAGGCTGATGCGGCCTTATTTTTTTTAGTTTCTTTTTTCATAATTAACCCCTTTGTTCTACACTCCCTCATGTATTACTGTAGATTAGTATATCATACTGTATTGCTTTTATAGTGAAAGTTTATATTCCTATATATAACTATATATAGCAAATGACATGATCATAGAGACGGCATTTTATAGATATAAATAGAGACAACAGAGAAATTTTAAATTTAACTATTATATCTTTACTATCGTACTTATATTCATGAACATCTCATTCATGCTTTACAAGGTATATTTGATTAGTTTTGCTAATTTAAACACTTATTTTTTTCTTGATAGGTAATGCTTTTTATATCCTTATTTAACATGATTTAATAGCATTTTACAATATATCGAAAAACTTGTAGTACATAAACATATTAACATCATATTTATGAAGAAATCGTGATTGTTAATATTTATGTAAGCAAATAAATCGAAAATGATTAATATATGTTTACTTAAATTAAAAAAATCGCACAAAAAAATGTGTAAAAAAATACACCATTTCTTAACAAAAAAATAAAAAAATAAACATTTTTTTCCAAGTTTATGAGAAAAAAATGAGAGAAAATGTTTTACAAAAAGAAAAATTTTTTTGTTATAGTATGTACATGAAGTAAGATGAATAAAAAGTGAAACATGAGAAAATGTTCTTCACACAATGATTTTTTTATTTCTATTGAATAGGGATTAATTAAGGATTATAAGTGTCTTAAAGAAAGAGAAAAAGAAAAGGGTTCATAGAAATATGAATAAGATCTTTAAAGTTGTTTGGAGCAAAACAAAAGAATGCTACGTTGTAGTATCTGAAGTAGCGAAAAACAATGGTGGTAAGAAAAAAGTTTTAGCTAGCGTATTGGTCGGCTTAGCTATGGTTGGTGCAGGGGCTGCTTTGGTACACCGGTACAAGCGGTTTACTCTGATAGTGGTAGTGCTATTAACATTTCTCCAAATGCAAAAACTGGTAACTATCGTCGGTACAAATTCTGTAGTAGTTGGTTATGAAAATAAAACTGATTCTGATAATAATAACTGGGGCCGTATTATTTATGGTGCTAATAATACTGCAGCAGGTGCTTCAACATTAGCTCTTGGTAATGAAAATGAAGCGCGTGGTGCAGCAACAACTGCTATCGGTGTTGGCTCTAAAGCTTTGGATAAACAATCTGTTGCACTTGGTAATGTGGCTCGCGCAACTAAGCAAGGTTCTGTTGCTATTGGTTCCTATGTAAATGCAGAAACAACTAATTCAGGTACACCAACAGCGCCTGTATATAACTCAAAAGACGTAGGTCAATATTCTACAGCTGTAGGTTCACAATCTTGGACAAAAGGGGACTACTCAGCGGCTTATGGTTACCAAAGCTGAAGCAACTGCTGCTAATGCAGTAGCAATTGGTCGTGTGAGCAAAGCAACAGGTACTTCTGCAACAGCAGTTGGTGTTAATAATAAGGCTCAGGCTCAAGATTCTTCAGCAGTAGGTTCTTCTAATACTATTGAGGCAACTGCTACACAAGCGAGTGCATTTGGTCGTGAAAATACTGTAAATCGTGGTGCCACTATTGCTGCAGGTTATAAGAATACTGCAGATGGTGATCGCAACGTTGCTATTGGTAACGAAAATACCACTAAAGGTGAAGAGACTATTGGTATTGGTACTAAAGTAATTGCTGGTACGGGAAAAACAATAGCTATTGGTAGTGTATACAATCCTGGTGGTGGTGTTGAAAAACAAACTATTGCTCGTGGTGATGATACAATTAACCCAGCTACAGGCCAAGTAAATAATGTTTTTGCTCTTGCAATTGGTAATGGTGCTCAAGCAGATGGTAAAGATAATAAAGCATCTGGCATGATTGCAATTGGTCAAGATGTATTGGCTAACAATAACAATACAATTGCAATGGGCATTCAAGCAAAAGCTACTGGTGCTCAAGCGATTGCGTTTGGTAAAGTCGCAAATGCTAGTGGTTCTGGGGCATTTGCTCTTGGTCAAGCAGCAAATGCAACTTCCCATGGTTCTATTGCGATGGGCAATGGTGCACAATCTACTGGTAGTGGCTCTACAGCGCTTGGTCGTACAGCTAAAGCTACAAATGATGGTGCTGTAGCGTTAGGTTTCAGTGCAGAAGCAACTGGTGATGGTGCAATCGCTATCGGTGGTGATGGTAAAGGTGCTGCATATGATGCTACTAATACAACATTTGCTGGTTTAGGTGAAAAAACAACTGCAACTGCTAAAAATGCTGTTGCTATTGGTCACCAAGCTACAGCAAATATTGAAGGCGGTGTTGCTCTAGGTTCTGAATCTAAAACAACAAAAGATGCGGGTGAAACTGGTTATAATCCAGCAGCAGGTCGTACTAATAAATATGATAATTTAACTAATAATACCAAGGCTGCTTTAACATCTACACGTGCTGCTGTTTCTATTGGTGATGATAGTGCTAGTGTTACTCGTCAATTAACAGGTCTTGCAGCTGGTACCCAAGATACTGATGCTGTTAACGTAGCACAATTAAAAGCTGTTAACTTGAAATTCGCTGGCGATTCTACGCAAGTAACTGGTAGCACTGACGTTCGTCTTAATGATGGTACTTTCAATGTCAATGGTGATGGTACTCTAATCTCTACTGAGGCAACTGCCACAGGTATTAAGGTAAAAGCTAAGGTTGGCGGTACTATTAATAATACAGATGGTAAAGCTGTTAAACCTACTACAAATGGTATTGCAACAACTGATAATGTAGCTGATGCTATTAATGACTCCTACTGGAAAGCAACTGTCTGGGTGGCAACACAGATGGTACTCGACTGTGGGTAAAGTTAAACCTGGTACTCAAGTTACTTACAGTGCAGGCGATAATTTAAAAGTAAAACAAACTATTAATAATACTACTGGTGATCAAGAATATAAATACTCCTTAAATCCAGTTTTAACAGGTATTACATCTATTGCTAATACTGCAACTGGACCAAAAATGACATTTGGTGGTAACTCCATCAATATCACTGGTGGTTCCTTAGATATGGGGAATAATAAGATTACAAATCTTGCGACTGGTACAGATGATAAAGATGCTGTTAATGTAAAACAGTTGAAAGATACTGAAATACATATTACCCCTGGTACATATACACCAGATAGTAATAAAAAAGTTACATTAACATACGAAAATGGTGATAATAAAACTGTAGCTGGTAAAACAGCTGTTATCGACTTATCTGGCTTGGCAACAGGTGGTACTGCATCTACTGAGAAAGTTAAAAAAGCAGCCAATGGTGCTAATGATACGAATATTGCAGAAGTAAATCCAAAAACTGGCGATACATTTGGTGATGCTGGTGCAACGTATGAAGTATCCGTATCCCGTAACGCTGTTAAAGACGCAGCTCGTGAAGCAGTAACAATTAATAATGGTGGTACAAAATCTGGTACTACATACACACCAAATGCTGATAACCCAATCACGGTAACACCTAAAGAAGATGCAGCTAATCATAATACAACTTATGAAGTGACTTTCGATGGTAATAAAGCAGCTAAACAAATCCCATTGACTTATAAAGCAACAAATAATGGTACTACAACTGCTGACCAAACAGTTAAACTTGATAAAGGCTTGAACTTCACAGGTGGTGATTATACAACTGCTAGCGTTGGTGCAGATGGTAAAGTAACATTTGATGTTAACCTTGGTACAGCTCCAACAGTAACTGATGGCAAACCTGGTGTTCCAGGACAAGCTGGTGCAGCTGGTAAAGATGGTATTGCTACTGTTAAAACTGTAGTAGATACAATTAATAACTCCGGTTGGAAAGCAAATGCTAAAGCAAATGGAGGTACACTTGTTGGTAGTTCTACAGCGACTGTTGTAAAACTGGTGATCAAGTAAACTTTGCGGCTGGTAAAAACTTAACAGTTAAACAAGATTTGACTGGTGAACATACATACACTTATTCTTTGAATAAAGATATCGATCTTACTAATGCTGGTTCCTTAACTGTTGGTGATACTACAGTTAATAATGGTGGTATTACAATTAAGGCTCCTACACCTGCAGCGGGTACAACACCTACTACAGATGTTAAGTTGACGAATACTGGATTAGATAATGGCGGTAATAAAATCGTTAATGTAGCTGAAGGTACAGCTGATACTGATGCAGTTAACGTAAAACAATTGAAAGACGCTAAAACTGTACTAGCTGATGGTAAAAATACGAAAAAATCTGGTACTGGTACAGCTGCTGATCCATATAAAGTGAATGTAGAAGGTGATTTAACTGGTATTTCTTCCATTACAAATGGTGGTACAAACAACGGTAAAATTTCCTTTGGTCCAAATAAAACTGTAACTGTAGATGGTGATCATAGTATTACTCTAAATGCAAGCACAGGTAAGATTGGTGGTTTACAAAACTTAACATTTGATCCAACAAACTTTACATCTGGTCAAGCAGCTACAGAAGACCAATTGAAATCTGTTCATGATACGTTGAAAGCAAGTGAACTTCACATTGCTCCAACAGAATCTAACCGTACTGGTGAGCATATTGCTGGTGCTGCTACTAGTAACACAGCAGCTGGTGCAGCAGCTAATGCTTACAAGTATGATGCAACTACAAAACAAGTTGTATTGGAATACAATGACGGTACTGGCGCTAATAAGACTGGTACTAAAGCAGTTATCGACTTGTCTAACTTGCCTACTGGCGGTGACATGAGTTCCTTCAAGGTAACTTCCTCTGCAGAATCTACTACAGTGGGTACTCATGCAGGTGATGCTAGCCAAGAAATCAAAAACGGTAAATCCGTTGATTTCCAAGCTGGTAAAAACATGACTGTAAAACAAACTAATGATACTAATGGTAATACAACTATTAACTATGCATTGAATAAAGATCTTGATGTAGAATCCGTTCACGTTGGTAAAGACGGTAAAGATGGTAAGATTGGTATCGATGGTAAAGACGGTGTAGATGGCCTTGATGGTACTAACCGTGTAGACATTCATGTAGAAAAAGGTGCTAAAGGCGTTGACGGCACTGACGGTCATGATGGCGTAAATGGCCATAATGGTAAAGATGGCATGACTCGTATCGTTTACGAAGATAAGGGTGGTAAACAAGAGGTTGCTACACTTAATGATGGTATGAAATATGCTGGTGATGATGCACAAGGTACTGATAAAACTAAAGTTATCGCTAAGAAACTTAATGAAACATTAGATATTATCGGTGGTGCTAACAAAGCTGACTTGACTACTGACAACATCGGTGTAAATAACGATGGTAATGGTAAATTACTTGTTCAATTGTCTAAAAAACTTAAAGGTTTGGATTCTGTTCAAACTAAAACTGTTGAATTAGGCGACCATACAACATCTGGTGGCACAACTAATATTACTTATAATGCTGGTGATAAACGTATTGAGTACACAACACCTGGTGCAACCCCTGGTACTACGGATACTAAGAAAGTAGCAACTACTGATGATATCTGGACAATCCAAGGTAATGGTACTGATGTTGCTCCTGTAAATGGTAAGGTTAATGTAAAAGCTGGCGAAAATATCCTTATCACAACTCCAGCTACTGCCGATGGTTCTATGACTATCAATGCAGTAACACCTGCTGTTTATACAGATAAAAATGGTAACAAGCTAACTAAGGATAAAGATGGTAAATTCCATAAGCCTGATGGTACAGAAGTAGCACCGGCTGATGTTATTACATCCATTCAAGATGCAGCTGGTAATGTAACTGGCGGTAACTCCATTGTTAACAACGTTGGCTCCGCTATTAAAAACGCTGGTAATGCAGGTGATTCTTTCTTGACTAAGTTAGATGCTGCTAACACTGCAACTCCAAATGCAGCAGTAAACGTATCTGACTTGAAGAACACAGCTGACGGATTGACTGATAAAGGCTTAAAATTTGACGCTAATGAAGGTGGCATTAAAACAAATAAACTAGGTTCTACAGTAACAGTTCAAGGTTCCGGTGCTTTAACTGCGGGTAAAGCATATGCTGATGAATATAATACTGCTAACATCAGAACTAATATCAGCCAAAATAATGGTGATACAGTTATTAATGTTGGTTTAGCAAAAGCGTTGAAAGATATTAACTCTATCTCTAATGGCGCTTCCTCCATTACGCTTAACAGCACACCTGGTGGGGCAACTAATACACCAGCAGTACAAATTACTGGCGGCAACTTGTCCATGGGCGATGGCACTACAAACAATAAGATTGTGAACTTGGCGCCTGGTACAGCAGATACTGATGCAGTTAACGTGAAACAGTTGAAAGATACTGAATTACACATTACTCCTGGCACATATACACCTGGTGCTGATAAAAAAGTTAAATTAACGTATACAGATGGTAATAATACTGTAGTTACTGGTAAAGAAGCTGTTATCGACTTGTCTGGTTTGGCAACAGGTGGTACTACTTCTACTGAAAAAGTACAAAAAGCAGCCGATGCTACTGGTGACAAAAATATTGCAGAGGTAGGACCAAAATCTGGTGATACATTTGGTGCTGCTAATGCGACTTATGAAGTATCCGTATCTCGTAATGCAGTTAAAGATGCAGCTCGTGAAGCTGTAACAGTAAATAACGGTGGTACAACAACTGGTGGTACTTATACAGCAGATACAAATAACCCTATCTCTGTAACAGCGGTACCAGATAATACTAACCATAATACAACATATGCAGTTACATTCGATGGCAATAAAGCTGCAAAACAAATTCCATTAACTTATAAAGCAACAAATGGTACTATTACAACTGCTGATCAAACAGTAAAACTAGATAAAGGCTTGAACTTCACAGGTGGTGATTATACAACTGCTAGCGTTGGTGCTGATGGTAAAGTAACATTTGATGTTACTCTTGGTACAACTCCAACAGTAACTGATGGTAAACCTGGTGTTCCAGGACAAGCTGGTGCAGCTGGTAAAGATGGTATTGCTACTGTTAAAACTGTAGTAGATACAATCAATAACTCTGGTTGGAAAGCAAATGCTAAAGCAAATGGTGGTAAACTTGATGGTAATTCTACAGCGACTGTTGTAAAACCTGGTGATCAAGTAAACTTTGCGGCTGGTAAAAACTTAACAGTTAAACAAGATTTGACTGGTGAACATACATACACTTATTCTTTGAATAAAGATCTTAAAGATTTAACTTCAGTAGAAATTGGTGGTAGTACAATTAAGACTGATGGTGATCATATTACAATTACATCTCCAGATACAAATCCTGGTGCTACACCTGGCGCTACTGTAACAAATAAAGTTGCAAATCTTGGCGATGAAAAACATATTAAGCCTGATACTTATGCTGTTGCTAATGATGGCTCCGTAACATTAAAATATGTTGATGGTAATGGCAAAGATTTAACCGAAACAACTAAAATTACTGGCATTGCCAAGAAGGCCAAAGTTATCAATGGTAAAAATACAACTGTTGAGGAAGGCACAGACGCAGTTGATAATAGTACAACATATAAAGTAAATGTTAAGGGCGATTTAACTGGTATTTCTTCCATCACAAATGATGGTACAAACAATGGCAAAATTTCCTTTGGTCCAAATAAAACTGTAACTGTAGATGGTGATCATAGTATTACTCTAAATGCAAGCACAGGTAAGATTGGTGGTTTACAAAACTTAACATTTGATCCAACAAACTTTACATCTGGCCAAGCAGCTACAGAAGACCAATTGAAATCTGTTCATGATACTTTGAAAGCAAATGAACGTCATATTGCACCTACAACAGTGGCAACTGGCTCTACTGAAACTAAAGGTGGTACAGCTAATGCTGGGGGGGACTGCAAATGTATACAAATATGATGCAGCTAGTAAAACTGTTACATTGACTTACAATGATGGTAATGGTCATGCAGTCACTGATACTAAAGCAGTTATCGACTTCTCTGCATTGAATACTGGTGGTACAACAGCTTCTACTTGGACGGCTAAAACATCTGCAGAAAATACAACTGCAGGTTCTGAAGTAGGTAAACATGCTGGTGACACTAGCCAAGTAATTGGTAATCAAAATTCTGTTGATTTCCAAGCTGGTAAAAACATGACTGTGAAACAAACTAATGATGGTAATGGTAATACAACTATTAACTATGCATTGGATAAGAATCTTGATGTAGAATCTGTTCACGTTGGTAAAGATGGTAAAGATGGTAAGATTGGTATCGATGGTAAAGACGGTGTAGATGGCCTTGATGGTACTAATCGTGTAGATATCCATGTAGAAAAAGGTGCCAAAGGTGTAGATGGTACTGATGGTCATGATGGTGTAAACGGCCATAACGGTAAAGACGGTATGACTCGTATCGTCTACGAAGATAAGGGTGGTAAACAAGAGGTTGCTACACTTAACGATGGTTTGAAATTCACTGGTAACAATGAATCTACTGTAAATAACCATAAACTTAATACACTTGTAAAAGTTCAAGGTGAAGGTACAAAAGAAAGTACTGTAGTTGATCCTGCAACAGGTAAGAAATATGTAGTACTGTCTGATGGTACGACTAAATTCGAATCTGCTAAAGACAACATCGCAGTAGAAGCGGATGGTACAGATACATTAACTGTTAAGTTGAACAAAAACCTCAAAGGTTTGAACAGCATCCAACTTGGTGGTAACACTATTCAAAGTAATGGTGATAACATTACTTTCACAACTAATGGTGGCACTACAAAAACTGTAGCTACTACAGATCAATTGTGGACAATCCAAGCTAATGGTACTGATGTTCCTGCTACAAACGGTAAAGTTAATGTTGTTGGTAAAGATGGCATTACTGTAGCTAAAAATGCAGCTGGTAACCTTGAAATCAGCGGTGCTGGTCTTGGCACAATGAATGGTTTTGATGTAACTGCTAACAATGGTGCTACAAGTAAAACTATTGATAATGGTAAAAAAGTAGACTTCAATGCTGGTAGCAATTTAACTGTTAAACAAACAAATGATGCCACTGGCACTCATATTGAGTATGCATTGAAAGAAGCTGTTGATCTTGGTCCTAATGGTTCCTTGAAAGCTGGTGATACTACTGTTAATAAAGATGGTGTAACAATTGCTAATGGTCCTTCCATTACTAAGACTGGTGTAGATGCAGGCGATAAGAAAATCACTAACGTAGCTGATGGTGATGTAAATGCAACATCTAAAGATGCAGTTAATGGTTCCCAATTGAAGAAATACACTGATGCAGCGAAAACAACAGTAGAAGCTGGCGATAATAACGTTAAGGTTGATACTGATACTACAGCAGCAGATGGTCATACTAACTACAAAGTATCCTTAAAACCTGTTGTAACTATTGGTGATACTCATAAAGTTAAAATCGATGGTCAAACTGGCGACATCACTGGTTTAACAAATGTAGATCTTACTGATCCTACATTTGCAACTAGGGTCGTGCAGCAACTGAAGAACAATTGAATAAAGTTCTTACTGAGGCTAAGAAAAAAGCCGTTGAAAAAGTACAAGCTGGTACCGCAGCTGCTGGTGATACAAATATTGCTACAGTAGCTCCAAAAGCTGGCGATACATTCGGTGCAGCTGGTGCAACATATGAAGTGTCTGTATCTAAAAATGCTGTTAAAGATGCTGCTAAAGAAGCTGTTAAAGTAACTTCTGCAAGCCCTGCTATTACAGTAACTGCTGATACATCTGTAGCTCATGAAACAACTTATAAAGTTGGTTTCGATGGTAATCAAGCTGCAACTCAAATTCCTTTAACATACAAACAAAATGGTGGTAGTGCTCGTACAGTTAAATTGTCCGATGGCTTGAACTTCATTGATGGCACAAATACAAAGCTCGTACAGCTGCTGATGGTAAAGTTACATTTGATGTAATGGGTGATCTAACAGGTATTACATCCATCTCTAATGCTGCTGGTGGTCCTAAAATGACATTCGGTGGTAACTCCATCAATGTAACAGGTGGTAACCTTGATATGGGTGGTAAGAAAATTACTAACATTGGTAAAGGTACAGATCCAACAGATGCGGCACGTGTTGGTCAATTGACTAAGGTTACATCTAACAACCACTCTGTTGTAATTCATAAAACTACAGATGCTGATGGTGCTCCAGTTTACGACTTGGCAGTAACAGGTACTCCAGGTGCTCCTGCAGCTGACCCTCGTGTAGATATGCTCGGCGAAGAAATCGGTCGTGTAGGTGCTCAAGGCGCAGCTCTCTCCGCATTGAAACCTATCCAATACGATCCATTGGAACCAACTCAAATCATGGCTGGTTATGGTAACTACCGTGGTAACTCCGCAGTGGCTCTTGGCGTAGCTCATTACAAAAATGAATCTACATTAATCCATGGTGGTGTATCCTGGGCTGGTGGTTCTAGCCACATGATGGCAAACGCTGGTGTAACTTGGAAAGTTGGCAACCGTGATAGCGAAGCTGCTGTAGCAGATCGTTACCGCAAAGGCCCTATCAGTTCCGCGTATGCAATGCAACAAGAAATGGCAGCTATGAAAGCTCAAAATGCCGGATTAAAAGGCGAAGTATCTGACTTGAAAGCAGAAAATGAACAAATGAAAGCTCAAATTGCTGCAATGATGGCAAAATTAGGTTTATAATTTGATAGATTAAACTTTCACAGATAACGGGAAGAGGGAACTCGATACCGAGAACCCTCTCGTCCCTTTTGGTTCGACTAAGAAAAGAGGAATAGATATGAAAAAATCTACAATGCTTGCTTTCACAGCAGCAGTATTAATGAGCGCTGCATCCCTTACTGGTCACGCAGCCAGCGCACCTACATATGATGATGTATTAATTGTTAAAAACCCTGTAATGACGCCACAACTCGGCTCTGTTGTACTCGTTCCTGTAGCGAGCCCACAAACAGTGGCAGCTGTTCATGATTATGTGAAAGCTTGGCAAAATGCAGAAATCAACATTGCAAAAGCTAAGGTTAAATACGATGATCATAAACAATTGACGAAATCTGAAAAGGTTTGGTTGCATTCTTATGACAAACATAACTATGCTGACTATTTCCGCACACATTCCATCGGTCGTGTGCATGGTCAAGAAGTGTTCATGAACTGGAACGGTGAAAATCGCAACAAAAATGAATACGAATACTTTGATATGCCAAAATACAATGAGCAAGATGGTTTCACCAATAGCTATGGGTACAATGTACTTCGTGGCATGGTAGACCAAATCAATGCAGTTATCCAAGAGCAAAAGAAAATCGGTGGTCCTATGACTGACGAAGAAGCACAAGCGTTGGAAGACTCCATTTTGGACATCATGGCTCATGATCAAGAACATGTAAACAATGACGAACTTCGTCACTACATGAATGAAACAATTTGGTACGCCGCAAAACAAACGGTGAAAAACAAAGCTAGCGAAGAACCTCAAGCTGGTGATGACCACGAAGTAGACCTTCGCGCAGCTATGGCTAATCCGCCTGTAGATCAACCTCAATCCCGTAAAGTAAACTTACGTGATGCTATAGGCAAATAATCTGGCTGAACACTAAATTATAAATCCATATGGCCCTTATAGACTCTCTAATCCCACCCCTTTCTTCTATAGGGGCCATAATAAAAACGCTCACACTGTGAGAACGGACTTTTGAATTGAACGCAATTTTGAAAGTACCGTCCCATAGTGTGGGCGTTTTTTGGTGCATAGAATATGGTTTTTAGTAGATCCATAGGTTCATTTTGTGTGTAGTTTTATTTGAAATACTAGCATATATTAATAGATATATATTAATAAACCATAAAAATTTAGCATTATACAATTTAATGTATTGAATTGATGAATGTCTTATAAATACAGTATTTTTGCTGATTTATCGTGTAATTTCGATTTATGAAATTTATAGAATAGTGATGTTGATTAGAGGCCTTATTTTGTACTGATTTTTATATTATTTAACATATTTATAAACTAAAAAGAACTATGACTTATATGAAAAGTATATGAAGAAAAATGTCGTTTGAGTACGCTATAAACATAGTTATAGCGTACTTTTTGAATAAATGTGATTGTTTTTTTACACATACATATAAAATTTCAGTTTATTTTTCATCTAAAATATAAAATTTCATTAAATAAATAGGTGTAAAAGTATTTACAATTAATTAATAAATTGATATTATTAAGTTATCCTATATGAAGTGTGTGTGAATGAGAGAAAAAAACCACTCTTCATGAAGTGAACTAAAAGTGTAAAAAGTTACATTTTTTTCATGTACTTATGAGAAAAGGGGTTCAAAGGTTTTATGAATAAGGTCTTTAAAGTCGTTTGGAGCAAATCTAAAGGAATGCTACGTTGTAGTTCCTGAAACTGCGAAAAAAATAATAACGGCAAAAAGAAAGTCCTAGCTAGCGTATTGGCTGGTTTAGCTGTAGCTGGCGCTATGGGCGGCATTGCTCCTCAACAAGCAATGGCTGGAGTAGATACTGGCAATAGCCATGTTAATATCTGGGCAGAAACAAGTCCAAAGAGCAATGGTCAAAACTATAATGTTGGTCAAAACTCTATCGTTGTAGGCTATCAAAATACTACTGATAACGTAGCTGGTCATGATGGTAAAGTAGCAATTGGTGCTAAAAAAATACATCTACAAATAACGCTTCTACAGCTGTAGGTAATGAAAATAAAGCTACAGGTGGTGCGGCAACAGCCGTTGGTGCTGGTAATACTGCTTCTGGTAAAGCTTCTGTTGCTCTTGGTAATGTAAATAATGCTGATGCTAAGGCTGCTATTGCTATTGGTACCTACAATAATGTTAATTACACCAAAGGCTCTTGGCAAACAACACCTAAACACGCAGGTGAATATTCTACTGTAGTAGGTAATTACTCCAGTGCAACTGGTACAAGTGCATCCGCTATGGGTGTATATACTAATGCTACTGGTGCAGGTTCCTTTGCTGCTGGTTACAACAATAATGCAAATGGTCAAAACTCCGTTGCTATTGGTTCTGAAAATACATCCCATGTAGCAGACACTGTAACTTTGGGTCAATTTAATAATGCAAAAACAATGGGTGGTATCTCCATTGGTAAAAATAATTTGACTGATTCTTCTAATGATGGTCGAAATGCTGCGAATACTAGAGATGAAAACTCTCAAATCGCTATCGGTCGTGACAACGTTGCAACTCACCTAGATACGATTGCTATCGGTCGTGAAACAACTGCATCTGGTTCTGGCTCTACTGTAGTCGGTGCTCGTGCAGAGGCTTCTGGTGACAATTCTATTGCTATCGGTCAAAGTGGTAAAGGTTCTCCTAAAGTAATTGCATCTGGTGTAAACTCCATTGCTATCGGTATGCAATCTCAAGCTACTGGGGAAGCTGCCATCGCTGAAGGTGCTGGCTCTCGTGCAGGTGGTAAATATGGCGTCGCATTAGGTCGTACAACTAAAGCGAATGCAGAAGCTGCTACTGCATTAGGTAATGCAGCAGAAGCTAATATTGCCAATGGTGTAGCACTAGGTTCTAGCTCTGTTACAACAACAGATAAAGGCGTTAAAGGTTACAATCCTTCCGATGTCCATACACGTCATTACACAAACTTAGCTAACAATGTTCGCACAGCTACTACTGCTGCTGTATCCATCGGTAATGGTAGTACATTGACTCGTCAATTGACAGGCCTTGCTGCTGGTACTGCTGATACAGATGCTGTTAACGTAGCTCAATTGAAAAACGTTGGCGTTGCATTGACTGGTAATACTGGTTCTAGCGACTTCTTGGCTGACGGCGGTAAATTGAATGTTCGTGGCGAAGGCCGTGTATCCGCAGCTGTTGCTGATGAAAATACTAAAGACTCCAGATTGACTTTGACATTTGATGACAAAGGCATGGTGAAAGCTGGTAAAAACGTTACTGTTGATGAAAAAACAGTTGATGGTCGTACTACATACACAATCAACGCTGCAGACGCTGCTGCAAAATACGATTTCTTAACAAATGCTAAGGCTAACGGTGGTAAATTAGATGGCACTGCTACACCTACTAAGGTTGAAAGCGGTCAAACTGTTACCTATGCAGCTGGTAAAAACTTAACAGTAAAACAAGATATCAACCAATCTGCAGGCGAACAAACATATACATATTCCTTGGATAAGGATTTAAAAGAAATTACATCCATCACTAACAATGGTGGTACAACAATGAACTTTGGTGCTAACAACATCAGCATCACTGGTGGTAACTTGGATCTTGGTGATAATAATATCACTAACCTTAAATCTGGTGGCAATGTAATCAATAACGCTGCTAACATTGGCGACGTTATTCGTATCTCCAAAGCTAATGACTTGCATGTAGCTCCTACAGCAGGTACTAACAATAACGTAGCTGAATACACTGTAGATGCTAACAAAAAGGTTACATTAACTTACCAAGATGGTAATGGCAAAAACTGTAAATGGGCCCTAAAGCTGTTATCGACTTTGAGCGGTTTGAAAACTGGCGACATGAGCTCCTTCAACGTAAAATCTTCTGCTACAGAAGGTAAGGTTGCACAAGGTTCTGCTGGTGTTCAAGAAATCCGTGACGGCAAAACTGTAGAAATGCAAGCCGGCAAAAAAACATGACCATTAAACAAACTAATAAAAATGGTAATGCAGCTGTTGAATTCTCCTTGAACAAAAGATGTGGACCTCACTCCAGATGGGTTCCTTGAAAATTGGCGATACTAACATCACTGACAATGGTTTGACTATCAATAATGGTCCTTCCATTACAAAGACTGGCATCAACGCTGGTAGTTTGAACATTACTAATGTGAAAGCTGGCGTAAATGATAATGATGCAGTTAATGTTAGCCAATTGAAAAAGGTTCGTGCTGACGAACGTCACATCAAACCTGGTGAATACGCAGTTGATAACAACGGCAAAGTAACAATGACTTACCTTGATGGCAATAATAATGACGTTTCTAACGAAACAGCTGTTATCACAGGTATTGCTAAACAAGATCTTTCCAATATCAACAAGGGTGGCGAAACAGTTATCCAAAATCTTGCTAAAAAATCCATCGATATGGAAAATGGTAAGAATACAAAGGTTAGCAACCGTGAAATCAATGGCGTTAAAACTTTCAAAGTAGACGTTGAAGGTGATTTAAACGACATTACATCCATCACAAACAAAGCTGGCGATGGCAAGGTTGTATTCGGTGGTAACCAAACTGTTAACGTAGCAGGTGATCACAACATTAACTTGAATGCTAAAGTTGGTGACATCACTGGTTTAACTAACGTAACTTTGGATGCTCCTGATTTCGCTAAAAAAGGTCGCGCCGCTACTGAAGAACAATTAAGCATCGTTAATAACGGTTTCAATAACACAGTTGGCTTGACTGGTAACACCGGTGCTACTGATCTTCAAAAATTGAACCAAGCTGGTGGTTTGAGCTTTGGCGTAATTGGTGCTAACAATGGCCAATACATCAAAACAACTGCATCTGGCAGCAACGTAGCTGTTGACTTGTCCGATGAAGCTAAAGGTAAATTGAACAATACTGTAGAGGTTCGTGGTAAAAATGCTGCGAAGGTTACTTCTGTAACAGAAAACACTGTTGACGGTGGTAAGAAAACAATCTACACAGTAGACGTTGATAATGTAACACCTACAGCTGCTTCTACTGAAAAGGTAAAAGCAAAAGCTGATTCCAGTAGTTCTACAGATAAAAACATTGCTAAGGTTACTCCACAAGCAGGTGACCAATATGGCGACGCTGGTGCAACTTACGAAGTAAACGTATCCCGTAACGACGTAAAAGACGCAGCTCGTGAAGCGGTAACTGTAAATACTACAAACACAACTAACAACCCTATCACTGTGACACCTGTACAAGATGAAACAAACCATAACACAACTTTACACAGTAACATTCGATGGTAACAAAGCAGCTACTCAAATTCCTTTGACATACAAAGCGAATGGTCAAAATGCTCAAACAGTTACATTGGATAAAGGTTTGAACTTCACAAACGGTAGAAACACAACAGCTTCTGTAGATGCTGAAGGCGTTGTTAAATACGATGTGAATAAAGATTTAGTTAACATCAATTCCATTTCCAATACTACAAATGGTCCAAAAATGGAATTTGGTCCTAACTCCATTAACATCACAAATGGCCCTATCAACATGGGTGACCAAAACATTACTAACCTTAAATCTGGTGGTGATGTTATCAATAACGCAGCTAATATTGGCGACGTAAAACGTATTTCTAAAGCTACCGATTTACACATTGCACCTACAACATCTAATCGTCAAGGTGAAACAACTACATCTTACGCTTACGATGCAGCAAGCAAATCTGTAACATTGAAATATAACGATGGTAACGGCGCTAACTCAAGCTGGTACAGTCGCAAAAATCGACTTGTCCGGGTTTGGCTGATCAAATCAAAGACGGTTATTCCTTCTCCACTGACGCTAAAGGTAATGTAGTTGGTAACCATGCTGTTACACCTGTAGCAAATGGTAAAACTGTTTCTTATGCAGCAGGTAAAAACTTAACTGTTGCTCAAAATATTGATAATGCAACTGGTGAACATACTTACACATATGCATTGTCCAATGATGTTGATTTAACACCAAATGGTTCCTTGAAAATTGGTGACACAATTCTCAACAATGGTGGTTTAACAATTACAGGCGGCCCATCCGTTACTAAGACTGGCATCAACGCTGGTAACTTGAACATTACTAATGTGAAAGCTGGCGTAAACGATACTGATGCAGTTAACGTAAAACAATTGAAAGATGCTCGTACAGTTGTTACATCTAACGATAACTCCGTAACAGTTAATAAAACTGAAAACGGTAACCAAGTGACTTACGACTTGCACGTGGCTCCTGGTGCTGCACAATCCGTATGGAATGTGAAATCCACAGGTAACACAACTGCTGATTCTGAAACAGCTGCGAAAACTATCTCTGATGGTAAAACAGTTGAAATGGCAGCAGGCAAGAACTTGACTGTAAAACAAACTAGCAACAACGATGGCGCTAAGGTTGAATTCGACTTGGCTAACGATATCAAGATTGGTAACGACGGCAAAGACGGTAGAGACGGCGTTGACGGCTAAAATCGGCGTAAACGGTAAAGATGGTTCTTCCGTTGTGATCAACGGTAAAGACGGCTCCATCGGCTTAAATGGTAAGGACGGCAAAGACGGTCTTACTATGAAGGGCGAAAAAGGCCAACCTGGCTTAAACGGCAAAGATGGCATCACTCGCATCGTTTATGAAGATAACAACCATGATAAACATGAAGTTGCTACGTTAGATGATGGTTTGAACTTCACTGGTAACAACACTGATACAGTGAACAAACAAAAATTGAACAGCTTAGTAAAAGTACAAGGCGAAGGCGTAGATAAAAATACATCTGCTACATTCAAGAGCGCAGCTGGTAACATCAACGTAAAAGCTGATGGTACAGATACTTTAGAAGTTCAATTGAACAAAGACTTGAAAAACATCAACACAATTAAGAACGGTGGCAATGCTACTTTCACAATTGGTGGCGATAACTTTGCATTCAATGGTGGCAACGTAAGCATCGGTGGTAACAACATTACTAACCTTAAATCTGGCATTGTAAATAACAATGATACAGATAACACAAATGCTGCTAACATCGGCGACGTTAAGAATATTTCCAAAGCTAATGACTTGCACATTGCTCCTACTACATCTAATCGTACTGGTGAAACAACTACATCTTACGCTTACGATACAGCAAGCAAATCCGTAACATTGAAATACAACGATGGCAACGGCGCTAACCAAGCTGGTACAATCGCAAAAATCGACTTGTCCGGTTTGGCTGATCAAATCAAAGATGGTTATTCCTTCTCACTGACGCGAAAGGCAAATGTAGTTGGTAACCATGCTGTAACAGCTGTTGGCAATGGTAAAACTGTTTCCTATGCAGCAGGCGATAACTTGACTGTAAAACAAGATATCGACGCTACAACTGGTGAACACACTTATACATACGCATTGTCCAATGACATCAAGGTCGGCAAAGACGGTAAAGATGGCATCGATGGTAAAATCGGCGTAAACGGTAAAGATGGTTCCTCCGTTGTGATCAATGGTAAAGACGGTTCTATCGGCCTCAATGGTAAGGACGGTAAAGACGGTCTTACTATCCGTGGCGAAAAAGGTCAAGATGGCGTAGACGGTAAAAATGGTACTAATGGTATCACTCGTATCGTATACGAAGACCACAACAACGATAAACACGAAGTGGCTACATTGGATGACGGCATGAAATATGCTGGCGACGATGCACAAGGCACAGATAAATCCAAAGGTGATCGAAACTTTGACACAGATAAGTCCAAATTGACTGACAACAACATCGGCGTGAACAACGTAGATGGCAAGTTGAAGGTTCAATTGTCCAAAGAAGTGAACTTGACTCCATCTGGTTCCTTAACAATTGGCGATACTGTAGTTAACAACAATGGTTTAACTATCTCTGGTGGTCCATCCATCATTAAAACTGGTATCAACGCTGGTAACTTGAACATTACTAATGTGAAAGCTGGCGTAAACGACACTGATGCAGTTAACGTAAAACAATTAAAAGATGCTCGTACAGTTGTTACATCTAACGATAATTCCGTAACAGTTAATAAAACTGAAAACGGCAACCAAGTGACTTACGACTTGCATGTAGCTCCTGGTGCTGCACAATCCGTATGGAATGTGAAATCCACAGGCAAATACAACTGCTGATTCTGAAACAGCTGCAAAAACTATCTCTGATGGTAAAACAGTTGAAATGGCAGCAGGCAAGAACTTGACTGTAAAACAAACTAGCAACAATGATGGTGCTAAGGTTGAATTCGACTTGGCTAACGATATCAAGATTGGTAAAGATGGCAAAGACGGCGTTGACGGTAAAATCGGCGTAAACGGTAAAGATGGTTCTTCTGTTGTGATCAACGGTAAAGACGGCTCCATCGGCTTAAATGGTAAGGACGGCAAAGACGGTCTTACTATGAAAGGCGAAAAAGGCGCTGACGGCGTAACTCGCATCGTTTACGAAGATCATGACAACAATAAACACGAAGTAGCTACATTGGATGATGGTTTGACGTTTCGACTGCTAACTCCGGTGGCGAAAAGAAAAAAATAAACTTGGCTCCAAAGTTACTGTAAAAGGTACAGGTGCTAAAAGCTGATTCCGAATACGATTCCTCTAACATCAAAACAAGCATCACCGCAAAGTGCTGATGGTAACAGCGAAATCAACATCAGTTTGAGCTAAAGACTTGAACAACATCAACACAATTAAGAACGGTGGTCCTGCTACTTTCACAATCGGCGGCAACGAATTCAAATTCGACGGCGGCAATGTGAACATGGGTGGCAACAACATTACGAACCTTAAATCTGGTATCGTAAACAACAATTCCACTGATGATACAAACGGTGCTAACATCGGCGACGTTAAGACAATTTCCAAAGCTAACGATTTGCACATTGCTCCTACTACATCTAATCGTACTGGTGAAACAACTACATCTTACGCTTACGATACAGCAAGCAAATCTGTAACATTGAAATACAACGATGGCAACGGCGCTAACCAAGCTGGTACAATCGCAAAAATCGACTTGTCCGGTTTGGCTGATCAAATCAAAGACGGTTATTCCTTCTCTACTGATGCGAAAGGCAATGTAGTTGGTAACCATGCAGTTACAGCTGTAGGCAACGGCAAGACTGTTTCCTATGCAGCAGGCGATAACTTGACAATTGCTCAACATATCGATAATGCAACTGGTGAACAAACATATACATATGCATTGTCCAACGATATTAAGATTGGTAAAGATGGTAAAGACGGTGTTGATGGTAAAATCGGCGTAAACGGTAAAGATGGTTCCTCCGTTGTGATCAACGGTAAAGACGGTTCTATCGGCCTCAATGGTAAGGACGGTAAAGATGGTCTTACTATCCGTGGCGAAAGGTCAAGATGGCATAGACGGTAAAAATGGTACTAATGGTATCACTCGTATCGTATACGAAGACCACAACCATGATAAACACGAAGTGGCTACATTGGATGACGGCATGAAATATGCTGGCGACGATGCACAAGGTGCTGACAAATCCAAAGTGATCGCTAAGAAATTGAACGAAACTATGGACCTTGTTGGTGGTGCAGATAAGTCCAAATTGACTGACAACAACATCGGCGTGAATAACGTAGATGGCAAGTTGAAGGTTCAATTGTCCAAAGAAGTGAACTTGACTCCATCTGGTTCCTTAACAATCGGCGATACTGTAGTTAATAACAATGGCTTGACTATCTCTGGTGGCCCATCCATTACTAAGACTGGTATCAATGCTGGTAATAAAACAATTGTTAACGTAGATGCTGGTGTAAATGATACTGATGCAGTTAACGTAAAACAATTGAAGACAGCTAAAACAGAAGTTAAAGCTGGTAATAACGTAACTGTAGACACAACGTATGGTAATGACGGTCATACAATTTACACTGTTAATGCGAACGACGTAGCTCTTGGCGATGCAGTATTAAAATACTCCGCTAACGGCACTAACACGCAATCCGTTAAATTGTCTCAAGGCTTGAACTTCGTTGACGGTAACTACACATCTGCTTCTGTTGATGCAAATGGTCAAGTTAAATACGACGTAACAATCGGTAAGGTGAAAGACGGCGTTGACGGTAAACCAGGCGTAGATGGTAAAGATGGTATCGCAACAGTTAAAACTGTAGTTGATACAATCAATAACTCCGGTTGGAAAGCTAATGCAACAGGTAATGTGGTAGGTACATCCACTGCAACAATCGTTAAACCTGGTAGCACAGTAAATTACGGCGCAGGCAAAAACTTGAACGTAAAACAAACTGTAAACGGCGAAGAACAAACTTACGAATTCGCATTGGATAAAGATTTGAAAGAGCTTAACAGCGTTCAAACTAACACAATCCACTTAGGTAGCCCAACATCTCATACAACTATTAACTACAATGCAGGTAATGATCGTATCGAGTACACAACTAAGAACGGCACTAAACAAGTAGCTAACTTAGATGATATTTGGACTATCCAAGCAAATGGTACAGACGTTAAACCTGTAGGCGGCAAAGTTAATGTTGTAGGCGGCGACCACATCAAAGTTTCTACCGATGCAGCTGGTAAGATGACAATTAGTGCTGACGGCGTTGGTACTATGAACGGCTTCAATGTTAAATCTACTGGTAATACTACTAACGATTCCGATAAAACAGCTAAAAACATCACAGATGGTAAAACTGTGGAATTCTCTGGTGGTAAGAACCTCACTGTTAAACAAACTAACACTGCTGACGGTGCAAAAGTAGAATTCGCATTGAACAACAACATCGACTTGACTCCAAACGGTTCCGTAACAATTGGTGACACAGTAGTTAACAACGATGGTTTGACTATCACTGGTGGTCCTACTATCACTAAGAACAATGTTGATATGGGTGGCCAACAAATTCACAACGTGAAATCTGGTGGCGATGTAGATTCCAATGGCGCTAATATTGGCGATATTAAACGTATCTCCAAAGCTAACGATACTCGTATCAAAGACGGTAACTACGAAGTTAGTCAAAACGGTACTGTTGAAATGACATATGTTGATGGTTCTGGTAAACAATTAGTTGACGAACACGGCAACCCTGTGAAAGCAACTATTTCCGGTATCGCTCGTCAAGACTTGTCCAACATTACTAACGAAGGTAAAAAGGTTATCACTGGCCTTGGCACAATCGTGAAAGCTGGTCAAAACGTATCCGTTGATGAAGCAACTGATAATGCAACTGGTCAAAAAACATACACTGTAAACGCTGATCTTTCTGGCGCGAAAGTTTATGCTGGCGTTGGTACTGAAGGTTCTGGTGTGGCTAAAGGCCTCAAGAACCCTGAAAAAGTTGAAAAAGGTACGCAATACATTGCTGGCGATAACATGGTTGTAGAACGCAAACATGTTGATGGTGATGATAAACTTGATAACTCTATCACTTACAGCTTGGCTCACGACTTGACTGAAATCAACTCCATCAGCAACGGTGGCGCAACTCTTCGCATCAACTCTAACCCAGGCGGTAATAAATACGACCGTGATGCAGCTGTAACTCCAGCTTTTGAAGTTCATGGTGGTAACCTCAGCATGACTGGTAATCGCATCGTTAACCTTGCACCTGGTATCGATGGTACTGATGGCGTAAACGTTAACCAATTGCGCGATTCCTTAACAACTGTTAAATCTACTGATGGCACTGTACGAGTTACAGATCTAAGCACAGATCCTAACAAACATGAATACGATTTACATGTTAACCCTGCAGCTGATCCTCGCGTAGATCAAATTGGGTGAAGAAATCGGTCATGTAG